>Ga0302320_10003999_pt1 | contig 33695 bp, 17 predicted proteins | sample Bog_T0_3_FD_202130 | JGI IMG/M metagenome (GOLD analysis project Ga0302320, IMG submission 202130) | Peat permafrost microbial communities from Stordalen Mire near Abisko, Sweden - Bog_T0_3 | ecosystem: Environmental > Terrestrial > Soil > Wetlands > Peat | place: Sweden: Abisko, Stordalen Mire... | reverse complement strand
CGCTCCACACTGCCCACGGCCCGGATGCTCCATGAGTTTCGGCAAGCGGTGGGCGTGGCCGGGCTGCGGGCCATCGATCGATGGATGCGACGGATTGGCCGGCGGCGTGCAGTGGCTTCAAAAAAAACTCCGGCCACTACCCCGCCGCGCACGCGGCACACCACAGCCTCAGACCATTGCTTTCGCCCGTGTGCTTCACATAAATCCGCACTCCACATAACACAATTTATGTGTCGCAGCACATAAATTGTGCATGATGACGATGGCGTGTGCGCTTTGGGTGGATTCATATCTTTGGCTGGGTCTTGGTTCCGGGGCCATCAATAGCGGCCTTCAATGTAACGGTGGTAATAGTCCCCTTTGGAACTGGCGTCCAGAAACCCCTCAAAAACTGAATAGGGCACCCCGGGATAACGGTAAATGGTGCTGCCAGTATGAAATAAAATGTAGAGGTCGCCGGCTTCATAACCGATTGCGGCGATGGTACTTGAATCGACATCTATCAAGGTCATGTCCCCACCGTAACATGGAGATATTTATTGATAAAGTTTTTTTCTTACCAGTCACTTCTAATTAATTCTGACCAACGAGGCAAAACTTCAACGTCTTGGTACAAGGTCGATATGCGGGTCCTGCACGCAATCATCCGCCCAAGGATTCGGCGCGGCTTCATGAAGGATGGTCGCATCGACCTGGCCCGGCACCATGACCTGCATCAGGTAAGGGTGGGAAATATAAATGCCCGGAGGTTTTGGCTCGTCTATAAATAATGGCCCCGGCTCAAAATTGGTATTTCCCCAGGCGGTGGTCAGGCCGGCGGATGGTGTGTGCTTCAGCGTGGAGACACCCAGGCCGGTCGTCAAGGCGACGGCCAAGGCGGCACTGATCACCGGAGCATTCATACCCTGATATTGACCGCCGCCAGTGATAAAATGTTCAACCAGTTTCGCGGCCGGCGGAATTATTTTACAAACGGCAGCTCCACTATTTTAACGGCGCTCTCGCCAGCCGCCGTGCGCAGGATCAGTTCGCTGCCCACCTGATTGGCCTCGCGGCGGACGTAACTAAGCGCGATGTTCGCATTGAGTGCCGGTGATTTAACGGCGCTGGTCACAAAGCCTACTTCCCGCCCGGACTGAAACAGCTTGTCGCCTCGGGTGGGGAGCGCCAGCAAATCATCCGCCAGGCGCAATCCGCGCAGCTCCCGCGTGACATGCCCGATGCTGTGGATCCGGTTAATGACCTCCTGCCCGATGTAGCAGCCCTTGCTATAACTCACCGCCCGGCTTTCCAGCCCGCATTCGAGCGGGATATTGGTTTCATCCATGTCCGCGCCATAGCGCGGGAAACCAGCTTCGATGCGCGCGGTTTCAAAGGCCGTCCAACCGCAGGCGCGGCCGCCGGCTTGAACCGCCGCCGCGATCAACTTGTCGGCCACCATGCCGAGCGCGGCGGTGGGCGCATAGACGTCAAAACCGCTGGTTCCCAGCCGCGGCAAATTGGCCAGATACAGGTCGCCGAGGTTTGGGTCGGTGATTTTTATGGAATCAAACGGCCGGGCGGACAGGGCGTCCTGTTCGCACAGGCCGAGCGCGACAATCACTGCGGCTGCGCCGGGGCCTTGCACGCTCAACAAACCATAATAGGGGGCTGCATCCACAATCTGCACGTCATCTGCCACGATGAACTTTCCCAGTCTTGGCAAGATTTTTTCGGTCTGGCCCGGTTCAAAATCCAGGAGGATTTCATCGGCGAGCAGCAGGATGTTCAGGTCGCCCTCCATGCGGCCTTTGGCCGTGGTGACGGCGGCGTAGGCGCCGGTTCCGGGAGTCAATTTTTTGAGATCGTTGGTCACCTGGCCGTGCAGATAACGAACCCGGTCGGTCCCGGTCAGGCAGAGGCGCCCGCGGTTGCTGAAATCCAGCACGCCGGCCGTTTGGCGCAAGGCAGCATGCTCCGCGCCGGGGTCGCCATAGTCCGCGACCATTTCCGCGCTGTTGACTTCCGTGAACAGCGCGCCCAGGCTTTGATGAAATTCATGCTGCAGATTACTCATTATTGGTCAACAGCATGGCACTTTTTGTTCGCCCCGCCAATGTGAATGTTCATTGCTTTTTCATCCATTTCCGGCCAACATGCCAGCTATGAATTTGGATGAACTTTATTCGGAACTGACATTAAAAGGCGGGGCCAAGCTGGCGTTGGTGGTGCTCGATGGTCTGGGCGATATCGCCACGAAGGAGCAGAACTATCTGACGCCGTTGGAAGCCGCCCACACCCCCAACCTCGACAAACTGGCCAAGGACTCCGCGCAGGGCCGGTTGATCCCAGCCGCCCCGGGCATCACCCCGGGCAGCGGACCGGGACACCTCGGATTGTTCGGGTATGACCCGCTGGAATTTCAGGTCGGCCGCGGCGTGATTGAAGCGCTGGGCCTGGGCTTGGAATTGAAGCCCGGTGATGTTTGCGCCCGCGCCAACTTCGCCACCTTGGATGCCAAAGGCATTGTCACCGACCGTCGGGCCGGACGCATTCCCACCGAAACCTGCGAAAAACTCGTCGCCCTGCTGGTTGCCAAGATCAAGAAAATCGGCGACACCCAGGTGATCATCAAGGCCGGCAAAGAACACCGGTTCGTCGTCGTATTCCGCGGCCAGGGTTTGGAAGGCCCGCTCACGGATGCAGATCCCAATCGCGAGGGGTTTGCCATCCCTGCCGTGAAACCGCGCGATCCCAAAAATCTGAAGCAGAAGAAAATGGCGAAATTGATCACCGACTTCTACAAGGCGGCGTTGCCGATCCTGGCCAAGCAAGTGCCGGCCAATGGCTTTCTCATGCGCGGCATTGCGCATCAGCCGGAAATTCCCTTGTTCGAGGAGCGCTACCTGCTCAAGCCCGCGTGTCTGGCCGTGTATCCCATGTACAAGGGGCTGGCCCAGCTCGTCGGCATGGAGAAGATTGAAGGGCCGGCCACCATCAGCGAGCAGTTCGAACGTTATCTGGCGGAATATGCCAACTACGATTTCTTTTTCATTCACTACAAATATACGGACAAGGCGGGCGAGGACGGCAATTTTGCCGCCAAAAAGAAGGCCATCGAGGATTTTGACGCCGCGCTGCCGATTTTGTTGCAGAAGAAGCCTGATGTGCTCGTCATCACCGGCGATCATTCCACCCCGGTGGCGCTTAAGGGCCATTCGTGGCATCCGCAGCCGGTGCTGCTGCACTCCGCCGTGAGCGGTTCCGACAAGCTGGAACGGTTCACGGAAACCGGCGCCAACAGCGGGTCGCTGGGCGTGTTCCCCGCGAAATTTCTCATCCGGCTGATGCAGGCCAACGCCCGTTTGTTTGACAAATTTGGGGCGTGAGTCCGGCTTCTGCGCTTTGCCTGCGGGCGCGGTTTTTTACCGCGCCCGCATTTATTTTGCATTCCGACGTTTTGAAGCTTGCCAGCGGCGGCAATTCCACGGAAATTTTTAGCCAGTGAACCTGCCCAACAAACTGACTGTGTCCCGTTTCGTGATGACGGCCATGTTTCTGTGGTGCATGTTCATCACCTTCCGGCTACACCATACCATCGCCCTCATCCTGTTTATCATGGCGGGGGTGACGGATTATTTGGACGGTCATATCGCCCGCGCGCGCAACCTGATCACCAATTTTGGCATCCTCATGGACCCACTGGCGGACAAGATCATGACCTGTTCCGCCTTCATCGCTTTTGTGGAGAGCACACATCTGAAACCGGACGCGCCGGTCAAACTGGCGGCCTGGATGGTGGTGATCATTGTCGGTCGCGAACTGGTCATCACCGGGCTGCGCCTGCTGGCGGCATCCAAGAACGTGGTGCTGGCGGCAGAGCGCTATGGCAAACACAAGACGGTCTGGCAGATCATCAGCCTTATCGCGCTGCTGGTGGTGGATGCCCTGAATGAATGGCCGCAGTGGTTGCAGCAGCTCTTCCGAAGCTGGTCGCCCACGTTTGCCATCATTGCGCTGTGGATCACCGTCATTTTGACCGCCACCTCCGGCCTCATTTATTTATGGCGCAACCGGGCGCTCTATCTGGAGGATGTCTGAACGGAGGTTTCCGCGTCCGGTTCTCACCGGTGCGCGGGCAGTGGCAGGGTGTCGCCGGAATTCGCGGATTGGTATATCGCCGGCGGCAGGTTGGCCAGCGGGTCGTAAGTCTTGTGGGAGTGCACCGCCCAGACCACGAGGCCGGAAACTGAAACCACCAAGACAAGTCCCACGACGGCCACGCCCAGTTTCCAGTTTAACTTCGCCAGCAACAGGGTGAGATGATCGACCAGCGTTTTCCGGGCGGGCATGCCTAATGAGGCCGGTTCCATGAAATCGGACGAACGGTTCAACTCGCCATCCAGTTCGGCCAGAATTTTGGCCGTGTCGAGCTTCAGCATGGAGGCGTAATTCTTGATCGTTCCGCGGATGTAGATCGGCGCGGAAAAAACGTTGTAACGACCCTCTTCAATGGCCCGGACATGATCGGTGCGGATTTTTGTCTTGTCCGCCACATCATTGATCGTGAGCTTCAGGGCTTCGCGTGCGGCCCGCAGTTTTTCAGCAACCGTTGCCATTCCCTTCATTTAGCGCGTTTATGGGCGAATTGGCAACAGCGGAAATTGTCCGGCCGCCACCGGCCGACCGGTTCGCCTCCGGCTGAAATCAGCCGTGAAGGTGTAAAATAAGGGAAAATCAGGCATTAACCGGCAGTGGGGTCAAACGTATTGGGTCCTTGAAATTATTGAGGTTTTATTGATTTCCATGGCCGGAACTGGTGTGCAAGTGATTCAAAGTTGACAGAATGGCCGGACTCGGCCGGGCTCAAACCGACTGATAATGGCCAAGAAGCTGACTTGGCCAATTAGTTATTTATGAACTGGTTTTCCCTTATTGCCTCCGGGGTGTGTTGTTGTATTAGCTTGGATTAGGTTTTATTAGCTTGGATTTATTGGGATTCCGTTTGATTCGGATTGGATTTATCCAACCACTTCAGAACTGACCGGCCTTGGCTTCCAAAAGCAGCCCCAATAGATTGCTTGGACTCAGCCGGACCGGGAGGAGGGTTCGACACAGGGTTGCTGGTCACCAGACGTGCTCGATTTCCCGTTTCTCGGTCGGATCAGGTCGGATGGAGTCGAATATGTCCTTCCCTGCGCATTTTTTTCTGATGTGTTTTATCGTGCTTTTGCGTGCTATATCGTGTTTTAGCGTTATTTAACTGTTTTCGGTCAATGCAGTCGCCTGGGCCGGTCTGATACACCAAAGACCGGTAGTGGGGACAGCATCGTCCCCACACCATGTCATCGGACAACCAAATATGTCAAAGAACGAACTGAGGGCAGGGGTGACTGGCGCGACAACCGTCTGCCTCCTCCATATCCATCGCCGGCCAACCCAGACCTGCCGGTCAAGGCGACCAATGGTGTAAAACTCGCATAGGGACAAAAATTTTCAAATTAAATTTTTCCGGGTGGGTATCATTTATTCTTCACTCAATTGGTCAATGTTTGACCACTGAATGGCAATAAACGGCTTGTGTGAACAGAAGACAGGTGTCAGGGTGAGTTTGTGAAAACGGTATGGACCATTCTTGGTTGTCTGGTGATGCTGGCGGCGCAGTTGCTGTCGGCCCCGGCAACGGTCCATTGCAGCCAGGCGGTCGTTGCGGCTTGTGCCATGCCCTGTTGCCACCCGGGTCAGATGATGCGCTGCTGTGAGGCCGGTCCGGTTGCCCCGACACCAACGGTTCCGGTCAACACCACCCGCATCGGCGCGCTGCTGGATATTTCACTGCTGGCACCGACCAGTCTTAACACAGCGGTTGCGGTTGCGGAGCTACATCTCAACTTTGTCCCGATTTCCCTCACGTTGACACCTTCGATCGTTCCGCTCCACGAGCGGCTTTGCGTCCGGCTGATCTGAGCCGCCCCTGCTGACGCCCGTGGTGTGTCCTGCGCCAAAGTGCCCAGTTTTTTTCCACTACACGTCGCCGACGTCAGCTCCCAAAAACCACCCTTACCTGATGTGCCACGCAGAGAGGTGGTGTGAATTTAACCCTTAACTTAACAACCCAATTATCAAACTATGAAAACTAATTACTTATTTGCCATTATTATGGTCGCGGTCATCCTTGTCGCCGGTGGTGCCGTCCGTCATTCCATCGCACCAACGGATTCAACCAGAAAACCGCTTTACTACACCTGTCCGATGCATCCTTCGGTCCGGGAATCAGCGCCCGGGTTTTGTCCGATTTGCGGCATGAATCTCGTGCCGGTTTATGCGGAGAACACCCAGACCAACTCGGCTGTCAGTTTGACACCGATGGTCTGCTGTGCTGCGCCGGCTTCGGCAACCTCCGCCAACCCTTGAGGCAAGATTATGAATACGAAACTTGTCATCTCCGGCCTGCTGTTGGCCGTCGTGGTGGGTAGAGTGGTCCGGCTTTCCCAGCCACTCTCGCCGCCGACGGTCACGTCATCGGTCGCGGGCGCCCGCAAAATCCTCTATTATCAAAGTTCCATGCATCCGTGGATCAAATCCGACCGGCCGGGCAAATGCCCGATTTGTGGCATGAACTTGGTGCCGGTTTATGAGGGCGACGCTGGGGTGAATCAGGGGGGCGGCGTCCAGTTAAAAGCGGACAGTATTAGCGTCCTAAATGTGCAATCGGTCACGGTGGCACGCCGGCCGATTGTCCGGACCTTGCAGGTGGCCGGGATTGTGGATGGCGGTGCCGGGACGAATGCCTGGTTTGTCTTTGACGCTTACGAACGTGACCTGGCCTGGTTGCGGCCCGGGCAATCTGTGGCCGTCACGATTCCCGACCTGCCCGGGAATGCTTGGACAGCCATCATTCAGCCGGCGGCGGGGCAGGTTTTTGATCCGGGCAGCGGCAGCACCAAAATGCGTGCACTGATAACCGACGGTCACGGTTTGTCCGGTGGTGGCAGACCGAGCACGCCCTTTAGCGGTCTTTACGCCGAAGGGGCGATTAGCACGGAGTCTCCGGAAGTTCTGGCGGTGCCGCGTAGTGCGGTGCTGTCACCGGGCGGACACCCTATTGTTTATGTGGATGAAGCGGCCGGACGTTATGAGCCGCGCCAAATCACGTCCGGGCGGACGGGGGATGACTTTACGGAAGTGGTCGCCGGATTACAGCCGGGTGATAAAGTGGTCACCACCGGTAATCTGCTCATTGACGCGGAAACGCAAATCTCCCAAAGCGGCAACCCTTAACCTGCCAAATTTATGATCAATCGTTTGATTGAGTGGTCCCTGCGCAACCGTCTGCTGGTGTTTTGCGGCCTGGCGCTGCTGATCGGCTTTGGGGTGCGGGCGGTGTATCGCACGCCGGTGGATGCCATACCCGACCTGAGCGAGAACCAAGTGATGGTGTATGCCGACTGGCCGGGTCGCAGCCCGCAGGAGGTGGAAGACCAGGTCACCTATCCGCTTTCAGTCAATTTACAAGGGCTGGCCGGGGTGAAAACGGTCCGGGCCAGCTCGATGTTCGGTTTCTCACTGGTCACGTTGATTTTCGACGACAAAATTGACAATTATTTTGCGCGGTCCCGGGTGCTGGAACGGCTGAATTATTTGGGTGACACGTTGCCGACGGGCGTGGAACCGCGGCTGGGCCCGGACGCGACCGGACTTGGCTGGGTATATGAATATTATCTGGAGGTTGACCCGGCCAAAGCGCCAGGGGGCGGTTATGATCTGGGCCAATTGCGCTCCGTGCAGGACTGGTTTGTGCGTTATCAGCTCAACTCCGTTTCCGGCGTCGCGGAAGTGGCCAGTCTCGGTGGGCTGGTGCGGCAGTATCAAATCGAGGTTTCATCCCTGAAAATGCGCGCGCTGGGCGTGACGCTGGCCCAGGTCATGGACGCCGTCCGGCAGAGTAATTTGAATGTTGGTGGCAAGGTGATCGAGGAGAACGGCATGGAATTTGTGGTGCGCGGCCTTGGGCTGGTGAATTTCAACGCGGATTTGGAGAACATCGTCCTCACCCAGAACAAAAACGTGCCGGTGTGCCTCAAGGATGTGGCCACGGTGCAGATCGGTGGCGATTTTCGGCGCGGCGCATTGGATGTGGGCGGGCATGAGGTGGTCGGCGGGGTGGTGGTCATGCGTACGGGCGAAAACGCCATGCAAGTAATCAGTGACGTGAAGGCGCGGATCGCACAGATTTCGCCCAGTCTGCCGCCGGGGGTGAGCATCAAGTCGTTTTACGACCGCAGCGAACTGATTGACCGCACCTTGGACACGCTCAGGCATGCATTTACGGAGGAGGTCCTGCTGGTGACCGTGGTCATCATCCTGTTTCTTTTTCATTTCCGTAGCATTCTCATCGTGATTCTTCCATTGCCGCTTTCCATTTTGGTCTCGTTTCTGTTGATGAACCAGTTTGGCATGACCTCCAATATCATGTCGCTTTCTGGCATCGCCATCGCCATTGGCGTGCTGGTGGATGCGGGGATTGTCATGGCGGAAAATGCCGTCCGCCACTGCGAGCAGGCGGAGAAAAAGAAAGGCGCGCGGTTGAACCCGGCGGAATCCATGGCCGTCACTTTGGCGGCCGCCCAGCAGGTCGGCCGGCCGATTTTCTTTGCCATGGTCATCATCATTCTGGCGTTCGTGCCGGTGTTTGCGCTGGGCGGGCAGGAGGGCAAGCTGTTCCATCCGCTCGCCTTCACGAAGACGTTTGCCATGGCCGGCTCCACATTGCTGGCCGTCACTTTGGTGCCGGCATTGTGCGCCACCTTCATTCGCGGTCCCTTCCACCCGGAGGACGCGAATCCGATCATGAAGCTGCTGCTGGCCATTTATAATCCGGCTTTGGATCTGGCCTTGCGGCGGCGTAAAACAGTGGTGGGGCTGGCCCTGCTGGCCGTGATGGTGGCGTTGGTGCTGGCCTTTGGCGTGCCGCGCCCGGTGGCCGACAAGCTGGCCGCCTGGGATCCGCCCCTGGCCGCCCGGCTGCCGCAGGGCCTGGGCAGTGAGTTCATGCCGGCCTTGAACGAAGGCAGCCTGCTCTTCATGCCGGTGCTCGTGCCCAGCACCTCCTTGCCGGAGGTGCAACGCATCATGGCCTGGCAGGACGGGGCCATCCAACAAACACCGGAAGTCATCTCCGCCGCCGGGAAACTTGGCCGGGCGGATACCGCCACGGATCCGGCACCGGTGGAAATGATCGAGACCACCATCATGCTCAAACCCCAATCGGAATGGCGGCCGGGCATGACCAAGGACAAGCTTATTGCCGAGCTGGAGGACAAGCTTTCGCAAATGCCCGGCTACATCCCGGGGTTTTTGCAGCCGATAGAGAACCGCATTTTGATGATCAGCACCGGCATTCGCGCACAGGTCGGCATCAAAATCCTGGGCGACAATCTGGATGCGCTTCAGCAAAAAGCTTTTGAAGTCGAGCGGGTCGTCCGTGCCATTCACGGCGCGGTCGGCGTGGCCGCCTCGCGGGTGCAGGGCAAGCCGTATCTGGACATTCAGGTGGATCGTGCGGCCTTGGTGAGGTATGGCCTGCGCGCCGAAGACGTGCTGGATGTGGTGCAATCCGGAGTCGGCGGCGAGACGGTTTCCACGGCTATTGCCGGTCGAGAGCGTATTCCCATCCAGGTCCGGCTGCAACGTAGCGAGCGGGACGATCTGGAACGGTTGGGTGATGTGCTGGTGCCAACGCCGGCGGGCAAGTATGTTCCGCTCGGGTCCGTCGCCACGCTGCGCCGGGAAATTGGGCCGGATGAGATTGGCAGTGAAAACGGGCGGCCATGTGTGTTTGTACAGGCGAATGTTGCTGACCGGGATCTCGGCGGGTTTGTGAAGGAAACCCAGGCGCGCATTGCGGCGAAGATCAGCCTGCCTCCCGGCATGACGCTGGAATGGAGCGGGCAGTATGAAAACCAGTTGCGCGCGCAGCATACCTTGCGGCTTATTGTGCCGGCGGCGTTGTTTGTCATCTTCCTGCTGCTGTATCTGGTCTATCGGAGTGTGCAGGAGGCGGCGCACGTTTTGCTGGCCGTGCCGTTTGCCCTGACCGGCGGGGTGCTGCTGCAATGGTGGCTGGGTTGCAACTTCAGCGTGGCGGTGTGGGTCGGTTATATCGCGCTCTTTGGCACGGCCATTCAAACCGGCGTGGTGATGGTCGTTTATCTTGATGAAGCCGTGTCCCGGAAAAAAGCCGAATGCGGCGACCGATTTTCCCGGGCGGACCTGATCCAAGCGGTGAAGGACGGCGCGCGTTTGCGGTTGCGCCCGAAGGTCATGACGGTGGCGACGATTGTCGCGAGCCTGCTGCCCATCATGTGGAGCCAGCGACCCGGAGCGGAAGTGATGCGGCCATTGGCGACGCCGGTGATCGGCGGCATGTTGAGCAGTCTGGTTTGCATCCTGATCGTGACCCCGGTGATATTCTGCTGGCTGCGGGAGCGGGAACTCCGGAAGGAGGTGGCGCGGAGGTGAGCGGTGCTTATAAAATGAAGGCTCCGGGGAAATCGCTGGCACCTATTTTTTGGCGCTGAGGAACTCGTTGCCCATCTTGTCCACGTCGTCCAAGCTCATGATGGGGGAATACATGAGGTCGTGGAGGTCGGTGGAACGGGGGTAACCATAATAGACATCGCCAAGGCTGCGTTTAACCATTTTCTTGATCCGGGCGCGGACCGTCTCCGGGTCCGCCAGTTGTCCAGGCTGGGCGCCCAGCACGAGCCGGGCCGACGAGACGACAGCGATTCTATATTGGCTGTTGTGCGAGGCGAAAACAAAGCGCAAGGCCCGGCTTTGCGTGTTCAGGTCCCGTTGCGTGAGCACGATGCAGGCGGTGCTGGGCCGAATTTCCGGCAGGTTCGGGACGGCCAGCAGCGCTTTTTTCAAAATGTCGTCATCTGCATATTGGGTGGTGCCCGGCATCGGCGACAGGTTGGCCATGCCCATCTGTACGGTGGGGCGGATGTGGAGGCCCGTTTCCTGGCTGAGTGAATTGGCCAGGTCGGCCGCCAGATCAAAGCTAAAATCATCCAGCGGGATCAAATAAACATCAATGCCCGGGCCCGTCGCTCGGGGGGCCGGCTTGGTGGCGGCACACCCGCCGGCGAGCAGGAGCACCAAACACAGGGGTAGGAGGGTTTGAAAACCGGCGATACGCACCGAATACGCCGGCTTGTCAATCGAATGAATGATAAATGTCAGCAGGCAAATGATGGCGAGATCTAGGTCCATGATTTACTAAAGCTTCGTCACACCGTTTCCTGATCTCCGCCGTTGTGGCCCTCGCCATCGAGGTCGATGAGGATGTCCCGGGGTTCCGCGCCGTTGCTGGGGCCGACAATGCCGCGGTTTTCCAGTTCGTCCATGATGCGCGCGGCGCGGCCATAGCCCAGCCGCAAGCGCCGTTGCAGCAGCGAGACACTGGCTTTTTGTTCGCTCCGGATGACTTCGATGCACTGCTGGATAATATCCTCGTCTTCGTCAATGCCGCTTTCATCGCTGAGGCCATTGCTCGGCTTGGAGAGTTGTTTGTGGATTTCCACCTCGTAGCTCGGCTTGCCCTGCGCGGCAATGAAGTCCACGCAGCTCTGAATTTCCTGGTCCGTAATGAGCGCGCCCTGCGCCCGGATCAATTTGGCCGAGCCGGGTGGCAGGTACAACATGTCGCCCTTGCCGAGCAGCTTGTCCGCACCCTTGGCGTCGAGAATCGTCCGTGAATCGACTGCGGCCGCCACCTGGAAGGCGATGCGCGCAGGGATATTGGATTTGATGACGCCGGTGATGACGTCCACGCTCGGGCGTTGGGTGGCGACGATGCAATGTATGCCGGCGGCGCGCGCCATCTGGGTGATGCGGGCGATGGCCATTTCCACATCGGCCGGGGCGACGAGCATTAGGTCGGCGAGTTCGTCGATGATGACAACAATATAGCTGAGTTTTTCCGGGATGATGATGTCATCCTCACGTGGGACGACAATTTGTTCATCCACTTCCACCGCGAAACCGTCGGCGCCGGGTTCGACTTTTTCTTTTCTTGCCACCAACGGCAGCTCCGGTTCGCGCGGGGGCGCGAGCTTGTTCTTGGGTCGTTCATTGAACGACTTGATGTTGCGCACGCCGACGCGTGCAAAAATCTGGTAGCGCTTCTCCATCTCATTCACCACCCAGCGCAGCGCGAGGATGACCTTCTTGGGGTCATTCACCACGGGCACCACGAGGTGGGGCAGGGCATTGTACTGCTGTAATTCGACCACCTTGGGGTCGATCATCACGAACCGGAGCTGGTCGGGCGAAAACTTATATAGCAGGGAGGCGATGATGGAGTTGATGCATACGGATTTGCCCGACCCGGTGCTGCCGGCGATGAGCAAATGTGGCATGTCGCCGAGGTCCGCAATGATTGGCTGGCCGTAGACGTCCTTGCCGAGGGCGAGCGGGATGCGCGCCTTGCTGTTACGCCACTCCTCGGACTCCAGCAGATCGCGCATGATGACCTTGGTCTTCACGGCGTTGGGCACCTCGATGCCCACGGAGCTTTTGCCGGGCACGGGCGCGAGGATGTTGATGCGCTCGGCCTTGAGCACGGCGGCGATGTTATTGGACAGCGCGGCGATACGTTCCAGTTTCACGCCGGGCGCGGGATGCATCTCGTAGCGGGTGATGGTCGGGCCTTTGGTGATGTCGCCGAGCGACACTTCGATGTCGAACTGCGCGAGCGTTTGCTGCATCAGCCGGGCGTTGGCCATCAGCTCCTCCTTGGATTCGGTCGGTTTGAGCGTGGTGTCTGGGTGCTGGAGAAAATCCATGGACGGCAGCTGGTAATTGCCGATCATCGGGGTTTGGGCGACGGTGATGGGTTTGGGCCGTCTGGGCAGGTGAACGCGCGGTTTGGGTGCGGTCGCCGGTTCGGCTGGTCCCTTGGCCTCGCCTGATTCAGTCGGCGAATTTTCCCCGGACCTGGCCTCCGGGGCGTTGCCTTCCACTGTGGTGGCCGGTTCCGGCACTGGCGGCGCGGCGGAGAGCTGGTTCTTCTGGCCGAGAATTTCAGCCGTAGAGGCGGCACCGAGTTCGCCGGCGGAGACCACGACGGCCTCGGGTGGAGCGGCGGGTTCGTCGGTCTGGGGTGTGGTGGTCTTCTTCGAACGGGCGGACCCGGGTTTGGCCTGGGGCACGCTCAAGTCGCGGACGGTCGGTTCCGGGACTGGTTGCATATCCGCGCCGAGACCGGACGAGCCGGCGGCCTTTTCCACTTGTTCCTGAAGCTTCTTCGATTGCTTTTCCAGTTCGCGCGCGCGGCGGGCCAGCGCGGCTTCGTCGGTACTGACACCGTCGTCGGTGGCTTCCTCCCGTTTGGGTACAAGCAACTGCAACCACTGGCTGAGGCGGAAATTAGTCAGGAAGAGCAGGCTGATTAAAATCAGCGTTGCATAAATAATGGTCGCACCCACGCCGCCGAACATCCAAAAACCATCATCCCACGTAAATTTACCAAGGAAGCCGCCGGCGTCCGGGGCACCAATATTTTCCCGGGCCACGCGTAAGGTCCCGTTCAGCCGGTCAAACATGCCGCACAGCGAAAATATGAACAACGTCGCCCAGATGCTGAACCACGCCCGCCGCGTCCGGTAGCTCGTCAGAAAACGTGTCAAATGCCCGATGCCAAAAATGATGAACACAAATGGCAACGCATAGGCCGCCAGTCCAAACACAAAAAACGAGTCATAGGCCAGGTGCGCCCCAAACGGCCCGATCCAGTTGTTGGTGGTGACGTTCGGCGGATTATGCAGAAACGCCAGGTCGTGCCCGTCAAAGGAACACTGGGCGACCAGCAGCAGTCCGGCGATCAGGAGCAGCAGCAGCCCGATGATCTCCCCAAAACCTTGGGGTGCATCTGAATTTGTCTTACGTGACATGGGGGTAAAATAGCCGCCCGCCGCCAAAGCGCAAAGCGCAAAGCGCGGGGACCTTTTACGACGGACCGCCGAGCTCCACGCCTGTTCCGGCCGGTTTAAAAAATGGTTCGTAAAACCTTCAGTCAGCCAGACCGAAATTGGCTCGACGACAGCAAAATACGGTCCGCAACATCTCTGATTTCAACCGAAAAAACTTGATCCAAATTTCATCGCCAATTTTTAACAGTTGTAAACAGTTCAAAATAAATTAAATGTGAATTACTATTGTGGCTGTCCCATTTATGCGAAAAATTTATCTTGAAAATTAACCAATATCGGTTAAAAAAATAACAGTTGGTTTTTAAATATACAAGCTCGAGCGGACAACCCGGTTTTACCCAAGTAAAACACTGGCATGCTGCCCTTGAATGTTCACGTCTTTCATCAAATAAGAAAGCCATAGTGGTTTAATGGAGACAGCCCGAATAAAAAATGCAGAAACCGGACGATTTATGATTCAGGATTTTTATCGCCTTGTTCAGCCGGTGTTCCGAAAATGTCTGGTGTGGGGTTTGCTGGCGGGCGGCTGCCTCTCTGTTCAGGCTCAGTGGCAGACTCAGACGCTCACCATCTCCAATGGCTGGACATCCGTTTACTTGTATGTGGATGCCTCCAGCCAGAACCTGCTGCCGACCACCGCAGGCCTGCCCATCTCCCCAAGCAATCCCGTGGACCAGATCTGGCTGTGGAAAGCCCCGCCGAACACGGCCCAATATGTTTCGAGTCCGGCCAATCCATTAAACGCCAGCGGCTACTGGGTATCATGGGGCCAGACCAACCAAGTCAACACACTGGCCACCTTGGTGCCGAACGCAGCCTACCTGATTCATTCCACGGCCGCGACCAATTACACTTGGAACATCAAAGGGCAGCCGGTGCCACCGAGCTACACGTGGGACATGACGGGCCTGAATCTCCTCGGTTTTCAGACCGAGCCTGGCACGCCGCCCAATTTCCAGGCGTTTCTCGCCCAAGCTCCGGCACTGGCTGACTCCGTGCAGATTTATGAATATTTCGGCGGGCCGTTCTCCGCGAACAACCCTGCCCAAGTACTTTTTCCGCAAAACACTGCCGTCGTTCGCGGACAGGCGTTCTGGCTCGCGGCCACCAACGTAAACAACACGTATTTTGGACCTTTCAATGTCAATCTCCCCAACCCCAGCGGACTTAATTACGGGGCCTCGGGTGGGCAATTTACCTTCCACTTGGTGAACCAGACGCCCAACCCGCTGACCGTCACCATGACCGTGCTGCCATCGGAGACGCCGCCCGCCGGGCAGAGCCCCATCGTGGCCGTGCCGCCGCTGTTGCTGGAGGGGGCGGAGAATGTCACCAATCTCACCTATGCTTACACGGCTCTCGCTCCTGCCGGTTCGGGCACCGGGACCAATGCCGTGAGCTGGACTTTGGCGCCGTCGGGTAAGTCGGGGTCGGATGTTCCGGTGGTGTTGGGGGTCAATCGTTACGCAATGACCAACTACCCCGGCTCTCTCTACGCCGGAATATTGCAGTTCACCGACTCGCTCGGTTTCTCGGATGTCAATGTGCCTGTTTCGGCCACCGCCGCCAACACCGCCGGCCTGTGGGTTGGCAGCGCCAGCGTCAGCCAGGTCGGCTACGATCTTAAAACCTACGCCACCAACAGCGATGGTTCGCTGATGCTCAGCGCCGTCACTAATCAGGTGGTCACGACCAATATGTACACATTCGGGCAGTTCACCAACCTGGCCGCAACCTATCTGGCCGTCACCAACACCCTCGTGGACAATTACAAAGTCACCAATCTCGTCATCAATACCTACACCACGAACACGGCCACCGTGGTAACCAATGGCACCGTCATCACCACCAATACGACGGTGTACTACAACGTCACCAACCTGAACATCATCCAGACTGAGGTCACCGGCTATTATTACACCAATGATTACGAGCTGTTGGTATGGATCACCACCAACATCGATGAAAGTCCCATTGTCAACGAGACGGCCACGGCCACGAACTTGGTCTACGTCACCAACTTGATCACGGCGGTGCCCGCCAACGGCACCCCGGTCACCATCACAAACACGGTGACGGACGTTTACTCGACCACCAGCCTCGTGGTGACGAACGCCGTGTTCGAGTCGGGCGTGACTAACGCGACTTACGGCGGTTACTCGTCGAGTTCCTTGTCCACAAGCGTCGGTCCGGCAAATGACGTGTACACCACGAACGTGGTTTCCGCCAGTTACACCGTTACCACCGGGCCATCCGGGATGGGTTATGCTGTCACCAACTTACCGAGCATCATTCTTTATCCCCCGGTGACCAATTATTTCCTCGTCAGCAAGCCACTGCTGCTGGTCACCAACGGACCGAACTTGATCTCCATCAACGTCCTGACCAATCTTTACCTGTACAACAACGCTTGGACACCGGTTGTTGTGCAGAATTACAATGTGATCAGCAATAATTACGTCCTGAGCGGCGGGCAGACCAACTTTTTGGGCAGTGTCACCAACACGGTCTCCTCAGTTTACCCCGGCCAGCCCCAGTTGACGGCGGGTACCAATACGTTCATCTCCCTTAACATCACGACCAACATTGCGCAAATACTGACCACCAACCTGGCGGTGTTGTCCGTCAGCAACTACGTCGTCACCGCTCACAACACGAGTTTGGACTCAGTGGTGACGCCATACCCGCTGCGGTTGATCATCTTTAATCCCACCAACGGCAGCCCGTCGTTGCTTCAGCGGGTCTATTACGGCATCCGGCAGGCCACCAACGTGGTTGTGGCCACCACCGAAAGTGTGCTGGACCCCGGTACGCTCAACGTGGATCGGCGCATAACCGCCACGCAATTGCCTTGGACTGCCGCCAACACGCCTTATCCTTTCACCGGAGGCCCCCTGCAGCAGGGCGCGACCCTCACCACCACGGTAACCGAAGCTTATGACGATCAGGCGGCCAATCCGTTTCTGCACACGTATCATCCTGACCACAATAACTTGAATTTTAACTACTCCCCACCGCACGAACTGCCGCAGGGCAGCCAGTCTTACACGATCACGCGGGTTATCCAGCTCACTGTGGCTCCCGGTTCGTCGGACTTTATCAGCCTGACCACGGCGAACAGTTCGCTGGTAGGATATTACAACGAAACCATCACGCTGGCCGGACTGGGCGGGGCGACCAAGTCATATCAGACCGCCGGGACCTTCAGCCTTAAACAACTCAGCCCCATACCGAACCTGACGACCCAATGATATGGGCATTTATAAATATTAAGACAAACCTGAAACACCAAGACCGAACCTTGAAATTAACAGAAAACCATCAATCCAACGCCTCGAACATGAAAACGCCCCTCCTTCTCATGGCTTTGCGCCACAGCCTGCTGCTGTTCCTGCTGGCCCTCGGTCTCTCCACCTACACCAGCCACGCCCAAACCCCGCAGTATATGACCTACCAAGGTTATCTGACGGATGGCAACGGCAATGCCCTGGGCAACACCAACACGGGCCCCAAGGCTTACAGCGTGGTCTTTCGCGTTTGGAGCGCGCCCACCAGCGGCACGGAGTATTACGGTGAATTGCAGACCGTGACCGTGGATAACGGATTCTTTAGCGTCCTGCTGGGGCAGGGCACTGCCTATTCGAGCGAACCCCACGGCACGCTTTCCAGTGTCTTTGCCACCAACCCGGCGAGCGCCTACATTGAAATGACCGTGCTGGGCATCGGGTCGAGCGGCGCCAACGTCACCATTCTGCCCCGGCTGCAACTGGTGTCCACGCCTTATGCCTTTGTGGCCGGCAGCGCCAATTCGCTGGTGAACAGCAGCGGTACTCCGCTCCTGTCCAGTTCGGGCTCCAGTGTGTATGTCAGTTCCTTGACGGTGACCAATCTGTTCGCCGCGACGCTCAGTTCGTTCAACACCACCAACCTCACTGCGGCAGCTGTGACCGCCGGGGTCGTGACCGCCACCAACGCAAATGTGGTTAACCTCAATGTAGGTTCCATCCAGGTGACCAATAATTTTGCCCTGCTTAACGGCAGTATTAATGCCGCTACCTTAAATGCCACCGGCGTCGCCAACGATTCCAGACTACAAGTGACCAATGTGTTGGACCTCGACCCGAACGGAAATGAAAGCATTGCCAACAACAATTCGGGCAACAATAATTACGATATTCGTTTTGGTGGGCCGAGCGCCGGGGAAGGCATCTATTGCAGCCGGGTTTCCGGCGGCGTCAATCAATATGGCATCACCTTCTCCACAGATTTTAACAACCGGATGGTGATCCAGCAGACCGGTGCCATCGGCATTGGCACAGCCTCGCCGGTGAATGGCTGGGTGGACATCGAAAATTCGCTGACAGCCTCGTTTGGCGCGGACGCATACTATGGTTATGATTTAAATAGTGGCACGGGTGCCACCTCGGGTGCCGGCTCCGCTGGCTCCGCCGCAGTTTCCCTCTATGCCACCGCCGCCATTCATGCCAATGAATTTCGCGCCTTTTCTGATGAACGCATTAAAAATGTGATCGGCCAGTCGGATGGCGTGGCGGATTTAAAAACCATTCAGGACATTAAAATCACCGATTTTACTTACAAAGACCCGCAGAAGGGCGCCGGTCCGCAAAAGAAGGTCATCGCCCAGCAGGTGGAAAAAGTTTATCCTCAGGCGGTGAGCCGGACCACTGATGTGATTCCCGATATTTTTAAGATGGCGGATATCAAGGACGGCTGGGTGCAATTGGCCACGGATTTGAAGGTGGGTGACCAGGTACGCATGATCAGCGAAAGCGCGGCCGCCCTGCATAAGGTACTGGCGGTGCGTCCCGGGGCGTTTCTAACCGATTACCGGCCCGCCAGTGGGAAAGCCTTTGTCTACGGGCGGCAAGTGAATGATTTCCGCGTGGTGGATTATGAGGCCATCGCCATGTTGAATGTGTCCGCCACCCAGGAACTCGCCAAACGGCTGTTCCAGGTGGAGGCACAGGAAGCCCGGATGGCCGCCTTGGAGCAAAAGGCGGCCGAGGTCGCCTCGCTTGAAGAGCAGGTCGCCGATTTGAAGAAAATGGTCGGCCAACTGGCGGAAGCCGCCAAAACCTCCAAGCTGACGGCTGCGGCGGAGGATGATCAGGCCAAAGCGTTGACCACCGCCAGTTTGGTTCATTGAGCCGGTTTCCATCATGACCGGATACCCCAATACCAGCAACCGGATGCGCCTGTCGTCTCTGTGGAATGATATGAAACAAAAGCTTTGCATGGGTTTGTGCCTGCTGGCCCTTCTGGCCGGTGCCGGGCGGTTGTCGGCCCAGATCAACACGGTGCAATACAGCCAGTTTGGGGCGACGTTCAACTTGCAGTCACAGCGCGGGGTGGCTATCACCACCACCAGCAACACCGCCATCGGTTCGGATGGTCTGGCGCCTTCGGCCAACTCCTCCACGGGTTTTAGCGCCGATTATCCGCCGACCACGAACCAGTTTGCGTCATTGCTGTCTTTTGCCGCCGTGACCGCGACGACCAATAATGCGTTGCTGAGCACCAATAATCCGCTTTTGACCGGCTCAAGCGCATTTTCCGGGCCGGTGGCGCGGGCGATGCAATATCCGGTGGGGACCACCCCCAATGCTGGCACCAATGAAATCCTGATCGTTCAGCGGCGGATCCAGGTGGGTGTGCCTTACTTTGGCCAGACCCCCAGCTTTTACTTTGGGAGTGTCATTTCCGCGCCGACCACGGATTACACGGGCATCACCAACGTCAGCCCGGGTTATTGGGCCGGTGTTCCTTGGCTGGCCACCACCAATGTGATCAGCAGCGTCACCAATGGCAGCACCATCACCTATACCACCAACCAGACCACTGTAGGCAATAATTCCTATTACTACAGTCCCAATGCCGGCGTGGTGTTTGCCACCCAGCCGGGACCGATCACCATCACTTGGATCACAGCTGCGCATTATCCCATCATCAGTGCGCCGCATTACACCAATCAACTGGCCGTCGCCGGCATTCCCAGTTATATAACGAATGTGGATGGCACCGTATCCCTGCTTTATACTGCCAATTACTTGGTGTCATCTTCGCCGGTCAAAACACCCCAAAACATGTATTGGACGGAAGGTGACTATACAACTATCAGTCATCCGGTGGTTGTGCAAGCTGGACAGATCAGCGCCATCAATGTGATTTATAACTCCACTTTTCCGGCCAATGTTGCCACGCCTTATCCGTACAGCGGAGGCACCAATGAAATGACCACACAAACCCTGTTTTTTCAGGACGGCTTTATTCGTGCCTATAATGCCACCGGCCGGGTATTTGTGGAAATTCTGGGGCAGCCAAATGGGGATGGCACCAGCCATTTTCTCGGCTTCGAGATTGTTGATGTGGCGCAAACGCCCACGGTCAGTTATGTGACCAATTACTTGGGCACGCCCTTGACCCCTTATAGTGATCCTTTGCTGGGAGCAGGACTGACTCCTGCACCGCTTGGACAAGTGGGATCAACCTATTATTATCAAAGCGGCACGACTTTATATGCCGATCACGCGACAGCGAGTTCGACGGATTTGCAAATTTATTGGCTGCAAACCGGCGTGGCCGGTTTGCAATGGCCGTTGCTGTATGATAGTCAATCTATCGTCTGGCCCAGCGATCCGGCCCAATACAGTTTTTACCTGCGTCCTCTCGTAGCCACCCAACAACAGGCAACCAACACGGCGGTAGCCCTTGATGGGGAGGAGTCACCTTCGCTGGACTATCAGGATCCTCTGGATCAACCGCGCGGATTTCTAACGAGCTCGCCCAGCTATTATTCGTGGCTGACCGAATTTTATCCCGCCCACCGGGCCTTGTTGCGGTTTAATTCCGGGGGGAATGTGCGTTTCGAAAGGGTTTTTTCACTGCTCTCCCAGGGCTTGGTAAACAACAACATCCTTGCCGGCTCGGTTGCAACTAATTTGTCGGCCTGGAATCCCATTAATTCCACCCTGACAAATTTTGCGGCCGGGTTCAATCCGCCGTATGTGACCACCGCCTCCGCCACGGTCGGGCAGCGCATCACCGCTCCGCCGGGGGAACTGGCGACGAACGCTGTGACAGGGGGCGATTATTGGGCCGGCTACATCAATACCAACAGCAATGATTTATATAATGGCGGCTTCGCGGATCCAGGTACTTCATATGATCCTCTCGCGTATGTGGATCCTCTGGCGAACGGCTTTGCTACGGGCAACACGGGGGCCATTATTCCGGTCAATGCCATCCCGGGTCAGAACCTGCTGGAAGTCTGGTGGTTCCGGTCGGACAACGCCAAGGCTGCAGCCGGATTTCAACCAGTTTACTGGCCAAGTGTTATTGCTGATTATACGATAAACTGGCCGACCGGCGCCCCGGCCATTGTGCTGGCCAATAATGCGGGCAGCGGGCCATTGGACAGTCTCCACGCCGCCGGTGCCATTTATTATCAAAATGATCCGACCCAACCGGGCTATAACCCCAATGAGGAACATGCCCTCATGCTCGGTGGCCAGGTCTACGCCCTCCGTGACGATTTGAACCTGACCAACGCGGCCAACCAAACGGTCGTGCTGGGTTCGAATTATTCCTCCGCTCCGCTTGTGCTGTTGAGTTACAAGGATACTGACGGGCGGCCCAACATGAGCGTTTATTCGGTCCAGCGGGAAAATCCTGCCGCCGGCCAGTTCTTTGACTATGTGGTTCAGGCCGGTTCCCTTTTGCAGGCGCCCATGCCGCTGCCGTTGCTGCCACCGCCCGTGGCTGGTTCCGGTACCGGGGCCGTCAATTTTGACACCGAACCCTCCGCCAATTCCGGCGACCTTCCGAATGGTTGGACCAGTCAGGATACGAACGGTCCTTTTAGTCTGTACAGCGGGTTTACCTTCCAGGACCGCAAAAATGAGTTTTGGGTTTACCGCGGGCCGCACGCGGGATTGCCGGTGCTGGCCGCCGGGACCTATGATGCCGGCACCGGTGGGTTTGATCCGCTACCCACAAACATCACCGCCGTGGTGGGGATCGGTTTCACAAATTATATTCATGTCTCCCGCCAGTTGGCTTCGCTGACAGCCGGTGCCAGCGATCTGCCACCCGGATTGGCAGTTCAGGAAAGCTCCGCCGCCGGGTTGAGCATCGCGGGTGTTCCCACTTCCACCGGAACTTACCCTGTGACCCTCACCATCAATGATACGGCTGACAACAGCCAGGTCAATCTTTCAGTTGCCATCAGTGTGCTGGCTTCCGGCAATGTGGTGGCCCAGGGGCCGCTGGTGGTCAGCGGCACCAACAGTTATTCCGGTGAGGTGGAAACGTTTACAAATCGTCCGCCAACCCTGGCACTTTCCCCCGCGCCCACCAACAGTTTTACGATGCAGTTTTATTACAAGACGATGAGCGGTTTTGCCTGGCCGGGTTACACCAATCCGCCGCCCGTGGGCTCCATCGTGCCTTATCTTCTTCCTGCCAATGGCGCGGGTGGATTTGTCGGCGATCCTACGAGCAGTAATACAGCCAGTTTGAACATCGTTTATCGGCCCATCTGGCCGGAAATCCAAAACGGCCAGCCGTTGCCCACATTGAAAGTTGGCCAGACCCTGACCACCGCCATTAATGGCATCACCGCCGTGCGGGGCCAGGACAGCGTCCAGGTGTTGTATCAACAGACCATTGCCACCAACGCTGCCTTCGAAGCGGTTTCCCAGAGCAACCAGCCAGCCTCCAGCATCGCCAGCGTGGTTTTATACGATTCCACCGTGGAAAAGATTTCCCCGCTAACCAATGGTCTGCCGGCCAGTGTGGTTGCCGACATTAATCAAGGACTTTACTTTTTCCCCAACCTCCCGCCCAATTTGATCAGCCGGGTGTGGTTCGATCCCAATGAGGGCAACTTGGTGTTCACCGGACAATTTGTCTCGGACCCGGTCAATGGAAATTATGTGATGTTGAATGTCCTCAGTCCGGATGACCTGGCGGCCGTCGACGGGTTGTGCCCGGTCTCGGACACGGCCAACTACAGTTACTGGACCAATGCGGTGGCCAATCTTTCGGTGCAGGCATACACGTATTTTGACAACTCCTTTGGTCAATACGTCATTGATCCGACCAACACTGTGACGTGCTACGCAGGCGATCTCGTGCAGGTGACCAACTCCGACACGGCCGTGGATTCCTATGCCATGGCCGCCACCGGCCCCGGCCAAGGTTATGTTAGTTATGTGATCGCCAACGGCCGGAACCCGGCCTATGCCGGCGACCCCATCAGCATCTGTATCGCCCATGTGGCGCAACCGTTGTTCCCGGGCGCGCTGGTGGTGGCGAACAGTGCCAATGCGAGTCCGTTCAGCCAGTTGATCACCTTTGAGCATACGGATGACCTGGCGGGCCAGACCGGGCAATATCTGTACGACTGGCGGATCATGCCGCCGGTCAACGGCCAGCCACCGGCCTTGGGCTCGGAAGCGAGCTGGACCCAGTTGCCCCAAGCCAACCCGGGCCCGGTTTACACCCTGGGTGCCACCGGTGTGCAAGGTTTGACGGATAACTATATATCGATGCGTTATGGGAACTATGTCACGAATGCACAAGGGAATGTCAGCATCAATTGGTCGCAATGGGCCAATCCGATTCTGGCCGAGGGCTGGATATCCCGGGTGACCCAGGCGCTGGACCCGATCGCCGGGACCACGCAAAACTTGTATGAAAATGCGGCCAGCACCACGGCCAGCATCATTCAATTGGCCGGGGCGCGGTGGAATGGCGATGTGCCGCTTAATGCCGCTTCGCTCACCAATAATGGATTGATTCAGCTTTACGAAACAGTGCTGGATGTGGGCAAGAACCTGACCATCAATGACGGGATTAATTATGGGCCTGCCAATCAGGCGCTCTTGCTTGCCGCCGGCTATCTTAATGACCTGTATGACACGTTGGGGGATGCGGCCTGGGCCAACTCACTCAACCCCACCATCGGGTTTGGCACGGACAATTCAACCTATGGAGCCGTTGCCACGTCATCCTTCTGCTTCGAAGGCGAGGTCCCCACCTTGCTGGCACAGAACGAGGCCCTGCTGCGCGGTCGTGATGACAGTCTTTCACCTGGGGTTGATCTGCCGCCGGTTTATAACCGTCTATACTGGAATTACACTTATGGATTGGACGCCGGTGAGGTCATTTACGCGTTGAACTACAACATCACCGACCAAAATGGGGATGGCAAGGTCAATGCCGCCGACGCCCAGATCATGTTCCCACAAGGCCATGGCGATGCCTATGGGCATTATTTGACCGCGCTCATGAATTATTATGAGCTGCTGATGAATCCAAACTTTGACTGGGTGCCACAGGCCCAGACGGTGCTGGTTCTCGGGGCGGCGGTGACGGTCAATTATGAGAATGAGACCAAGTTTGCCACGACGGCGGCCGATCTGGCGCGCACCGGTCGCCAGATTTTTGATCTGGAATGGCGGCAGGATTATCGAGCCGGCACCGCCTCCGGTTGGAATTATTTTGCCACCAACTACGTCGGGCAGTATCCGTATATTGATAACAACGGGAACACACAACATGTGACCCGGTATTGGGGCATGGATCATTGGGCGTCGCGCGTGGGCCAGGGAACTTATCTAAACTGGGTGGTGGCCAATTCACTGTTGCCTTATCAGGACTCGAACCCCAATGATCAGGGCGTTCAAATTGTGGACCGCCAGACCGTGTCAGAACTGTCCGAACTGCCCCTGACGGCGGCAGCCTTGGAAAATGACATGGACAATGCCAACGCCGGCTATACCCCGCTCAACCTGCCACAAAACGCGATTCCATTTGACATCAATCCCCAACAGGTCACGGGCGCGAATCCCCAAACCCACTTTGACCAAATTTATGCCCGCGCCGTGCAAGCCCTGAACAATGCCGCCACTGCTTTCAACGCCGCTCAAAACGTGACGGAAGATTTGCGGCAGCAGCAAAATTCACTGTCCGACTTGCAGGCCTCGGTGGAGCAACAGGAACTGGCCTACAATGACCAGTTGATAGAGATCTACGGCACCCCCTACCCCGAGGACATGGGGCCGGGCGGGACTTATCCGCAAGGTTACACCGGTCCCGATTTGATTCACTACATGTATGTGGACAACGTAGACACCAACACGTTTGGCGGACTGTTGCCGGATCCGACCACAAACAATGTGTTTGATTTGGATATTCAGAATGACTTTCCAACTAACTGGTTTGATCAGGTTGATAACAACATCAGCTTCATCATCCCGGCAGGATCTGCGGCGTATGGAGCCTCCAATTACGTGGCCTTTAACGTGGGGGCCAATGGATACTATGCCAAACCGCCTTCATGGACCGAGGAACGCAACTCGGCGGGCAGCATCCAGACGGCAATTGCCGCAGTTGATTCCGCCCAAGATGCCTTGCGCCAGGCAGCCTTTAATGCGGTCTTGGACAAACAGGCCCTCGATGCGGCCGTTCTGGTGTTTAATACCGAGAATGGTATTAATAACAATATTTCCGATTTACAGACGGCTCAACTGGCCGAGCAAGGGGTGATGACGGTCGCCAACACCATCTTCAACGATTATAATTTTACCCTTCAAAACGTTGAGGAGGTGGCTCATGATTTGGTGGCCACAACCGAGATTTCTGTTCCCAAAACAACCATTGTGGGACTGGCGGATGGCGGGGATTTTCTTGCGCCTTTTGCCGGGCTGGCGGCTACGCCCCTGTTAACTTCTGAGGCTGCCCTTCTGGCCAGTGATTCAGTTTATGGCGATATCAATAGTGCTGTGCAACTTGCTGGCACACTTTCCCAAGAAGTGGAACAGGGGTTTATTAACGGCGATGAGCAGGATCTCGGCGTGCTGAATGCTGAGCAGGGATTGAATCAATTGGAACTCAAGGTGCAGGGTGACCTGGGGGTGATTAACACCGCTGAAGCCACTTTGAATGGCGCCCAGGCCAATGTGGCTACTCTGGTTTCCCAAGGAAACCGGATTCAGGCCGAACGGGAGACTTTCCGTGAGCACACCGCCGCCTTGGTTCAGGGATACACCGTCAATAACGCCGCTTTTTTGTTGTTTCAGAATGAAGACTTGGAACGGTACACGACGCTGTTCAACCTGGCCGCACAATACGCCTATATGGCCGCCAACGCTTATGATTATGAAACCGGTCTGCTCGGCACCCCGGCGGGTCAGGCATTCCTCAACCAAATCGTCAGTTCGTGTGCGCTCGGGGTGATTCAGAATGGCCAGCCACAAATCTCTGGATCGAGTGCCGGCGATCCTGGTCTGGCCAATGCGCTGGCGGAAATGAATGCGGACTGGGAGGTCGTCAAGGGTCGCCTAGGCTTTAATAATCCGGATGGCTACGGCACGATTGCTTCGCTCCGGTCGGAAAATTACCGGATTTTGCCGGGGGCCGCCGGGGACACCCAATGGAAGGAAGTTTTGGAACAGAATATGGTGCCGGATTTGCTGGCGGACACCGATGTGAAAAACAACTGTCTGCAAATCGATGACGGCAGCGGTCAGGCCCAGCCGGGGATCATTCTTACCTTCAGCACCACCATCACCGATGGCGAGAATCTCTTCGGCCAGCCGCTCGGACCTGGTGACCATGCTTACAGCACCAGCTCTTTTGCCACCAAAATATTCTCGGTGGGGGTGGATTTCGACGGTTATCAAGGTATGGATAATCCCGTGTCCAACAGCGGGGCAGGGGGCGTTACTCCTTCCGATCCGACCCTTGATCCTTACGGCTTGTCGGCCACGCCGTATGTCTATCTGATCCCCTGTGGCTCAGATTCCATGCGCAGTCCGCCGCTCGGCGATACCAGCACCATCCGCTCTTGGAACGTGGATGACGTTGCCATCCCGCTGCCGTTCAATATTGGCCAGTCAGACTTCTCGAACGAACCATTTTACACATCGTCGGATTCATTGTCCGAGCCCTTGTTTGCCGTGCGGAAGCAGCAGGCGTTCCGGCCCGTTTCCACCACGGCCGCCTTCAACACCAGCATTTACGGCGCGAATGGTTCTTTGGAACCCTCCCAATACACCAACCAACGCCTGATCGGCCGGTCAGTCTGGAACAGCAAATGGAAGCTGGTCATTCCGGGCAAGACCTTGTTGGCTGACCCGAATCAAGGGCTGGCCAACTTTATCAACTCGGTGAAGGACGTTCATCTGTACTTCATCACTTACTCATATTCCGGCAACTAACTGTCTTTCAAGTGATCATTATGAAACCGATTTTTACCGGATGGCGGATGGTGCTGCTGACTCTCTTTCTAGGCTTGAACGCCGCTCAAGCCCTGCCGCCCGCGCCGGACGGGCTTATTTACGGGTTGGTGAAGGATCAATTCGGCAATCCCTTGGTTAATCCAGCCGATCAGGTGATTCTGCAAACTTCGACCGGAATGCAAGTAATAGGCTACGTTCAACCCAATCTGGCGATTGGCGTGAACTATGCCATTCAAGTGCCGATGGACGTTGCCATTGTTCCGACCCCGTATGTCGCCAACGCCCTGACTACGGGCACCCAGTATAAACTTTATGTGGTCATCAATACCGTGACCAATCTGCCCATTGAAATGGAGGGAGCTTATCTGTCACTGGCCGGGCCGGCGGCAAAAACGTTGCAGAATCTTACCGTGGGCGGGGATTCTAATGGTGACGGGATTCCTGATGCCTGGGAGACTGCTTTCCTCGCCTCCATCGGGGTAAGCATCCCGCTCACCAGTATTAACCCCAATCATGTTTACACCTCGGACGGGCGGACATTATTACAGCAATACGAATTGGGCAATTTTCCATATGTTACGAATGACTTTAATGTGACCATCGTCAGCCAGAACGCCGGCTCCGTGGTGCTGGCGTTTACGACCGCCGCCGGGCATACCTACACGGTTAATGGCTCAACTGACCTACAAAACTGGTCGCCGCTGGCGTTCACCATCCCGGCGAACGGCACCCAGACGAATACCAGTTATTACGCAACGGGTGCCTCCGCTCTGCAGATTCAGACTATTCAGCCAACGAATGCACCGCAGATGCAATTTTTCCGGCTCCAACTCCAGTGAGTTCGCCCCGTCTGGTGAATGACCAACCTGCCAACCCATCCCGCCCGGGCAGTGCCTTGTTCGTCCCGGTCGTTTTGGTCGGAGCCTTGGTTTTGGTCCTCGTGTCGACTTGGCGGCCACTTCCACCTCCTCCAACGTCACCGGTATCCCTGCCGGAACTTTCCCGCACCAACCTCTTCCGCTATAGCGGTGTCTGGATCCAAAAAGGCCGGACCAATCCCTTCACCGGAGTCATGCTCGACTACTATCCGGACGGCATGTTGATGTCCCGCTCCGTAGTCTCCAACGGTCTGCTCAACGGTCTGTCTCAAGGCTGGTATACCAACCATCAGCTCCAGGTCCAGGAAACCTACCACACCAACTATTCCGACGGCCTTCGCACCAAATGGTATCCCAACGGACAGAAACAATCCGAAGCTTGGGTCACCCTGAGTAAAATTTCCGGCCTTTACCGGCGCTGGTATCCTGATGGCGTGCTCGCCGAGGAAATTCCCATGCGGGACGGCCAGATCGAGGGCTTGGGCCGCGCCTATTACGAGAGCGGCTTTGTGAAGGCCGAAGTCACCTACCACGACGGCAAAGTCACCGACCAGCACACCTGGAAAGACGGCGAGCATGCCGCCCCCGGTCATTGACGTCTGCCCCAAAGTTTTGATTTTCAGCGCATTTTAGGTTGCCACCGTAGGTTGGAAGATTAAAGTGGTTGGGCTCACATGAAAACGCTTTTGCTTGTTTTGGCAGTCCTCGGCTGGCTGGTCTTAAACGCCCCGGCCCAGGTGACAATCGAGGTCACCCAGGATCAGGATCAATTCCTGCTCGGTGAGGCTCTCCCGGTGGCCGTCAAAATCACCAACCTTTCCGGCCAAAAAGTCCATCTGGGCGAGGAGCCAAACTGGCTGACCTTCAATATTGAGTCCATGGACGGATTTGAGGTCTTCAAAAGCGCCGAGGTGCCTGTGGTCGGGGCGTTTGATTTGGAATCCTCTCAAATGGGTATCAAGCGGGTAGATTTGGCACCCTATTTCTCGCTTACCCGGTCCGGCCGTTATAAGATTGTGGCCACCCTGCGGATCAAAGATTGGAGCATGGAGGCACCCAGCGCCCCGAAATTTTTTGATGTCATCAACGGCGTCACGATGTGGTCACAGGATTTTGGTGTTCCCATGGAAGGCATCCCGGCCGGTCAACCGCCGGAGATGCGCCGCTATTCGCTCATTAAGGCCAATTATGAGCGGACACAACTCCGCTTGTATGCCCAGGTGAGCAACCCCGCAGATGCCCAGATGTTCAAGGTAAAGGAGATAGGTTCGCTCCTTTCCTTCAGCAATCCAGAGGCGCAGGTGGACCGGTATGGCATGCTCCACGTACTCTTTCAAAGTGGCGCCTCGCTGTTCTCTTACACCGTGATTCAGCCGGATGGAACCTTTATCAAGCAGGAGTTTTTTGACTACGTCTCCACCCGGCCACGCCTAGGGGTGGATGATTCCGGTGATATCGTCGTCACCGGCGGTGTGCGCCGGATGCATTCCGATGAATTGCCCGCAGTTAAAATGCCCAGTGAAGTGCCGCGCCCGGCTCCGGCACCTGCGGCTGTCGCCAATCACTGACTCCGGTCATTTCATCAAGTCTTCGGTTGACATGATGTCCTGTTGCATGTCTTTGACGATATAAGTCCCCCGGGTTACTGCATTTTCCTGCGTCTCGCCAAAGAATGTTTTCAGCCGCACCCAGATGGCCGCCATGGGATCTCCGTTGCGATCCCGGAACGGCAGCCACACCGCCACCGTGCCCGGCCCGCGGCCGACCGAGACCTTACCGTCGGTGATCGCGGTCTTCTCAGCATTCCCGCCCGCCTGCCCATTTTCACCCGCCTCTTTGCTCGCCAGAACGTATGGTTGGCCCTGGTTATTGAGCACATAAATCCGCAGCCCCAGCAGGCGGGATTGCTTCTGGACAATGCTGTTGACGAGCGCCTGGGCGGCGGAAATTTGCGGGGCATAATCAATCGTCAAATCCCGGAAATAGCTGACCGCGTCCGATTTCGTCCAAAAACCGACTTTCCCGCCCGCAAACGTATTGTCATTTAACGGCGGCATGAGCAGTTGATGGTCATATAAGAAAATCATCTGGTTGCCCTTGCATTGCACCGTTAGTTCATGCCACACGTTGGTGGTGACATCCACCTGCGGTCCGATTGGATCCGAGCGAACCCCGTCCACCATTTTATAAAAGCGGACATTGTGACCCAGGGCGCTGGCCCGGATCACATAAAAATTTGATGAATTTTGAAATCGAAATACGAGCCCCGCCATCTGCTCGGCCACCCCACCAATTATCTCGAACCGGGTTGTTAGTTTGAAATCTCGGAACGTCTGCCCATCATAAACATAAATTGGAAAACGCTCATCCGTGGAATCCTGACTCGTTTGGGCCAATACCGGGCGTGAGGTCACCATCGGAGCCTGCTCCGAAAGCGGGGCCAGCGTGGGAGGCGTCGGGGCGGATACAATCGCCCATGTGCCTGGCTGCCCGGTCCCGGCTAGTTCCCCATGAAAATTTGTGGGTGCCTGGGAGTTTTCGATGTCCCCGAAGTCAATATTGATTTCCGCGCCTATGGCTGGCATGACTAGCCCCAGCAGGCAGCTGAACAAGAAATTACGCATGGCCGGCAGCATACCTGAATTTGGACGGCGGACAAGCAATTGTGAATGTTCGAGCTTCATCAAATCCCCGATTTCGGCTGGGAAAACCACTTGAAAGACGCCGGAAATATGGTAATGTACCTGAATTTAGTTTAAGTAATTGTATAAAATTAACCAAAATTTGTCAGTTTTACCATTCCTTGGCCGGTTTGGGGGCTGTTTTCTTTGTGTTTTGCGGCGGATTGGAATGGTTTCCGGCCCAGATTAAATCAGAAGATGTTCGCTAAATTATGAATTGTCGATTGTGTCGATTGATGTTGGTGCTGACCTTGCTTTTATGGCAGGTTCGAGCCAATGCGCAAATTAATTCCATATTTTTGCGCTATGCCACCAATACGCCCGGGGCCATCACCTTTTCCGGCAACACCTTGGGTCTGTCAAAAGTCTCGGGGCAAAATGCACCCGGCACGGTTGATTCCATTGGTGCTTTCATCACTTTAAACACCAATTCCTCGGCCGGGTCGGGCTATCCGCCGGGAACTACGTTAAATTGGACCAACGATTCCTCCGCCGCCTACCTGCGGTTGCCTACTAATAGCACCGTGCTTTATGCCGAGCTTATCTGGGGGGGATTGGCCTTGGGCTTTGCCGACACCTCGGCGTCTGGCGATGTGCTTCCCTATGTTACCAACTCCATCTCCTTTGTTCTGCCGAATGGTTCCAGTAATTCTATCTCACCCGACCCAGCCACCTTTACCCTCAACCCCACCAATCAAACCAGCATTTATTATGTCTGTTCTGCGAATGTCACGGCGTTGGTTCAGTCCCAAGGGGCCGGGCTTTATTCTGCAGGTGGAATTCCTGGCACCATTCTGCCCACCGACGATGTCAATAACTGTGTCGGCTGGACTTTGGCCGTGGTTTATAGCAACCCTGCCGTTAACGAGCGGTATTTGGCGGTTTACGTCACAGACTCATTTGTCAATGGCGGCCAACCACCCCCTACGCCATTGGCGGTCACCGGTTTTTATACCCCGCCCACTGGAATAGTCACCGGACGTGCCTTTATTAGCGCTGCGGAAGGCGATCCGAATAAAGGTGGCGACGGTGTGAATTTCGGCTACAACACCAACAATTTCCAGTCTCTATCGGGTCCAAATAACATATTGGGCAATTTCTTCGGCAGCCAGATCAATGGTGACAATGGCTTGCTGGATACAACTGGCACTTTTGGCTTAAGCAATTCTGTCCCGTCCAACTACACTGTCACCTACTGTGCGCGCCAGGGCTGGGACATCACCAGTGTGGATGCCAGTTCAGGTTTGACCAATGGGCTCAGCACAGTTTATTTTCAAGGCGTCACCTCCAACGACGGTTACGTCATTAACGCCTTGGGACTCCAGTTGGATGTTGAGTATCCTGTGGCGGATCTGGCTGTGTTCAAAAGCGGACCTACCAATGTCGTGGCCGGTACGAATTTTAGTTATACTCTGACCGTAACCAACAGCGGTCCTGCACCGGAGAGCGGAATTCTGGTTACTGATGCGATCCCCGCCGGGCTGACCTTTGTCGGCGCGTCCGCCAGCGGGACGACTAACTCGCTCGGTCAGGTGATTTGGTCCGGGTTGGGACTTGCGGTCAATGCTTCGACCAATTTCTCATTAACGGTGCAAGTGGGCGATGTCAACGCTGCGACTAACGTTGCGACCGTTGGTGGTCCCTTGCCAGATCAAAACCTTACCAATAACACGAGCCCGCCGGTCATCACCACCGTCGCACCTGTATCACTGCTGGGCATCTTCAAAACCGCTCAAACCAATGTGCTCGCGGCCACAAACTTCAGTTATACCATAACTGTGACGAACAACGGCCCATCCGATGCGACCGGGGTCATCGTGACCGATACGCTTCCGGCGGGCCTGACCTTTGTTAGTGCCACCAGCGGCGGGACCACCAACTCACTGGGGCAAGTAATCTGGTCCGGGCTGGGCACCTTGCCACTCGATGCCACTACGAATCTTACCCTGACGGTGCTGGTTACCGGCAATTACAGTGGGTTCACGAACGTGGCCAGCGTATGGAGTCCATACGACCCCCTGCCGACCAACTCCACTCCGGCCATCACTACCGTCACCGCCGGCGCGGACTTGGCCGTGGCCAAATTTGGGCCCTCCACTGTGGCGGCGGGATCTACCTTTGGCTACAACATCGTCGTTACCAATTATGGTCCGACGTCCGCCAGCAGCGTGACGGTCACCGATGCACTTCCGGCGGGTCTTACCTTTATTAGTGCCACCAGCGGCGGCACCACTAACTTACTTGGGCAGGTGATCTGGTCCGGCTTGGGAACCTTGCCAGTTAATGCCGCGACCAACCTGACGCTGACTGTGCAAGTTGCTGGGAACGTCACTGGCTTGACCAATTTCGCCAGTGTTGGCAGTCCCACTCCGGATCCCGTTCCTACCAACAACATCAGCCTGCCGGTCATTACGACGGTGACGCCGGTGTCGCTTCTGGGCATCCTGAAGACGGCGCAGACCAATGTGCTGGCGGGCACGAACTTCAACTACACCATCACGGTGACGAATGCGGGACCGTCGCCGGCGAGCGGGGTGATCGTGACGGACGCGTTGCCGTACGGCCTGACCTTTGTGAGTGCAACGGGCGGTGGGACGACGAACAATGTGGGCCAGGTGATCTGGTCCAGCCTGAACACGTTGGCCGTCAATGCCACGACGAACCTGACCCTGACCGTATCCGTGGGCGGGAATGTCAGTGGCGTGACGAACGTGGCCTCTGTGTGGGGCCCGTATGATCCGTATCCGACGAACTCGCCGTCGGTGCCGACGACGGTGACGCCGGTGTCGCTTCTGGGCATCCTGAAGACGGCGCAGACCAATGTGCTGGCGGGCACGAACTTCAACTACACCATCACGGTGACGAATGCGGGACCGTCGCCGGCGAGCGGGGTGA
>Ga0302320_10003998_pt1 | contig 33699 bp, 20 predicted proteins | sample Bog_T0_3_FD_202130 | JGI IMG/M metagenome (GOLD analysis project Ga0302320, IMG submission 202130) | Peat permafrost microbial communities from Stordalen Mire near Abisko, Sweden - Bog_T0_3 | ecosystem: Environmental > Terrestrial > Soil > Wetlands > Peat | place: Sweden: Abisko, Stordalen Mire... | reverse complement strand
CCACAAACCTTGGAAATCGATGAAGCCGATTCCCACATTCCCACCGCCACGACGATGACGAGGATGAATTAAATATCCTCAAAACCCGGCCGGTTAAGAGATACGCATTCTGAGGGCAAGGTCAGAGTTGCTCGAGTCTCCTCCGGACGGAGTCTATTATCGTCCTTACGTTGTCTATAACTCGAAGACACAAAAATATGTCCTCTGGTACAACTGGTATCCCAAGCTTTGGGAAGGAAAAGTAGGCGTAGCCATCAGCGACACGCCGGTGGGACCTTTCAAAGTTGTGCGCACTGCAGTCAGGGTTGCGGGATACGCAGACGGGCCCGGTGATGGAAGTCTCTTTGTCGATAGGGACGGCGCCGGCTATTTCATTTACGCCACGATCAGGCAGAATCATGCGATCAGGATCCAGCGCCTGACGAGCGATTTTCTGGGAGTTACCAGCGACACAAGTGGCGTGCTCGGCGTCGGCTGTGAGGCGCCGGCGCTGTTTCGCAATCGAGATCGCTATTATGCCTTATTCGACTCAACGTGCTGCTTCTGCTCCGCGGGGAGCGGAGTTCGTGTCTTTGTCGCCAGGGATCCGCTCGGGCCCTACACCGAGGCAGGGAACATTAACCGGAGTGCCGACGGAAAGCCAGTTGTTGCTGCCCAGCAGACGTTCGTCGCTGAGGTTCTCACTCCGGCGGGGACAGCGTTTCTTTGGATGGCGGACCGCTGGGGGTCGCGGCCCGATGGCGTGAAGGGGCACGACTTTCAATTCTGGAGTGCGCCATTGCACTTTACATCGGATGGGAGGATCGATCCCATCCAAGTTGCGCCTGCGTGGTCGGCAGTGATCCGGATCGGCGACAAGCGCGATTTGGTAAAGCGGCCTTATGTGTGGCCCAGGAAGACAGATCCGAATCCAGTCAGAATCGATCCGTGCACCGGGAAGCCATTGCCGCGGGAGGAGTGGTAGGAAGTGATGCGGCATTTTGACGTCTGAAGGCAGTATGATGGCTCAGACTTTTACTAACTGCAGATTGGGTTTGCAACCGTCGCTGGTTCAATCGTAATTCTTCTCGGAATTCCGGAGAAATGGTGCGAGAGATAATGAGTTCGGAGGGTAATATTGCCGCGCTGATCGTATTGGCTGCTCTGTGCATTCGGCCACTCTCCTCAGCTTGCCAGCAAGAAAGAAAGCCGGTTGATTATGTCGTTCCGAATATCGGCGGCATTGGCCAATTACTCACAGCAACCGTTCCGCTTGTCCAGTATCCCTACGGCATGGCGCGTTTGGCGCCCGTCACAACACCGGGAATCACCGACCGTTACCTGGCCGACAAGATATTCGGCTTCCCGGCCGGCCCCGCGCTTTTGATGGCCTCGGTTGGAGCGCAGGGAGCGTCGCCCGATGACTACGCATCGGAGTTCGATCACGACTTCGAGGTTTCCACTCCTTATTACTATGAAGCCGACTTGTTGACCTGGGGAATCAAAGCGGAGATTACTGCGAGTCAGGAGGCGGCATTCTATCGATTTACGTTCCCAGCCGATGAACACGCGCATCTCATGTTGAGCCTGGCCAAGGACGGGAAGCTCGCGAGCTATGGAGATCGCGCCGTAGGTGGCAGCGAGAGAGTCAATTCTCCGATTGGGAAGGCTCCCGCGGATGGGAAGGAAACGAGAGGCTATTTCTATGCGGAATTCTCGACTCCGTTCAAGTCCTGGCAATTTCTGACGGATGGAAAGGCGTCTCACTCGGCCGAGGTCTCCGGAGATCGAATCGCATTTGTATCGGACGCGCCGACAAATCCCGGAGAACAAATTGGAGTTCGGGTCGGACTTTCATATATCAGCGTTGAACAGGCGCGTCACAATCTTGAGCGCGAGATCCCTGAGTGGGACTTCGATGGCGTCAAGGAAAAAGCCCGGGCTACGTGGAATCATGCGTTGGGCGCTATCCACATCGAAGGCGGAGATGAGCGGCAACGCACCATCTTCTATACAGCGCTTTACCGTTCGCTCGGCCGCATGACCGACATTACCGAGGAAGGCCGTTACTTCAGCGGCTACGATCACTCTGTCCACGAAGCGGCCGGTCACGACTTTTACGTTGACGACGGCCTGTGGGACACCTATCGGTCTCTTCATCCGTTGCAGCTACTGCTTGACGCGCATCGGCAAGAGGACATGGTCCGATCCTATCTCCGCATGTACGAGCAAAGCGGCTGGCTGCCATCGTTTCCCTCCGTGGCCGGCGAGCAGGCGGTGATGATTGGGCATCATGCGGCGGAGGTCATTCTTGACACCTATGCGAAAGGTTATCGTGACTTCAATGTCGAGGAGGCCTACGCAGCCCTGCGCAAGAATGCGACCGAAGCAACCATGATTCCTTGGAGTCGCGGGCCGTTGACGAGCATCGATCGTGTCTATTTCGATCAAGGATTTGTCCCGGCATTGGCCTGGGGAGAGAAGGAGACAGTGCCTGAGGTTGGATGGGAGCGGCGGCAAGCTGTCTCGGTCACCATCGAGAATAGTTACGACGATTGGGCCGTTGCGCAATTAGCCGGCGCGCTTGGTAAAAAACAGGATGCGGCCTATTTCACAAAGCTAGCAAACAACTACAAAAATGTGTTCAATCCAGCCATTGGCTTCATGGCTCCGCGCAGCGCCGACGGCGCATGGGTAGATCATTTCGATCCGAAGCGTGGCGGAGGGCTGGGCGGCCGGGACTATTTTACTGAAGTCAATTCGTGGCTGTACACATTTGGGGTGCAGCACGACGTTGCGGGGTTGATTGAGCTCTTTGGCGGCCGCGAGCGTTTCAATGCAAAACTCGACCAACTTTTTGTGGAACAGTACGGTGGAGCGAAGTACGAGTTCCTGGGGCAGTTTCCCGATGCGACCGGATTGGTCGGCCAATATGCGCAAGGCAACGAGCCTAGCTTCCACATTCCCTATCTCTACAATTTTTCGGGTCAGCCGTGGAAGACGCAGAGACGCGTGCGCCAGCTTATGGATGTATGGTACGGAGATGGCCCGCTTGGAATTCCCGGTGACGATGACGGTGGTGCAATGTCGTCGTGGTATGTATTCAGCGCCATGGGGTTTTACCCAGTTTGCCCAGGGAGTGCGGTTTATGAGATCGGCAGCCCCCTTTTTGCGTGGACCGCAATCCGCATGGGCAATGGCAGGGATTTCACCATCATTGCCAATCACGTATCGGCACAAAATAAGTACATCCAGTCTGCAACGCTGAATGGAAAGCCTCTCGGCAGGCCATGGTTCCGGCACCAGGACATCGCGGAAGGTGGGACTCTGGCTCTAGAAATGGGCAATCGCCCGAACAAGCAGTGGGGAAGCGCGCCGGAAGACGCGCCGCCATCGATGTCGCGGTGAGAATAAATGAAGATAACCTTGTCGTGAGTTCAGGCTAAGTATTAAGGGGTGACGGCGAGCCATGGGTGTAACGAGCCTGAGGATGAGAAATGCGATGATAGTCGCAGATCCCGGGAAGCATCGCGACGCTGGTGCAGCAGAAAAAGCTTCCCAAATGGGGCGCGCATCAGTTCCATTGAGCCCGCTCCCTCCACTGAACCGCCGGGATTTCCTGCTTACCGCCGCCACGGGACTTGCTGCCGCCTCGTTAGGAGTTGCGCGAGCGGAGAACATACAAACGGTTAGCGCGCCAGGGCAGCAGGATCGGTCTTCCTGGGCCACCTACTGGAACGAGTCTTCAATATCTGATTCTGATGTCGACAATCTGAAGCGCTCTTTTGTGCCCGGCCGGGACTACTTCATTCTCAGGAGCGGACGCGCTCGACTCATTATTCAGGCCGATCAAGCGAGTACTTCGCCCGGGTTTCTGTGGTTGGGTTTTGATTCCAGAGCGAACAAAGTGACCCAATTCAGAAACGAGCGCCGCAAAGAAGATGCCATCAACTTCGATGCCGGCAAAGGCTTCCTCCGGAGCGCGCTCGAAGTGCTGCTTGGCGGATTTCCGTTTACGTCCATTGCCCATGAGACCAAGACCCGATGGGTCTGGATCGAAGCCATTCCGGCCGTGGAAGCTCAATGGTGGGCGGGCGGCCTGTTGGTGACGGAACATTTTTTCGCGGCTGATTCCGGCGTGTTTGTCAGGCGGATTACGGTCGCTTCACAAAACCTTGGCGGAACGGAGGAAATCACGCTTCGTCTCTCGCATCCCGAAGGCGAGTCTACAGAGCGCGGAGATTGGCTGGTCCAGGAAAATGCACAGTCGCGCATGGCGTTAAGCTCGGACAGCTCCCACCCACGAAAGTTGTCTGCGGCCTCGTCGCAACTCGCAATCGGGCCGCTGGTTCTTCACCCTGGGGAGGCCGTCTCGGCGGATAGCTGGCTCTCCGTAGATTTTCCGCACGAGCCGTGGGCGCCGCCGGAAAATGTCGGCCAATCGATCCGGCGGATAAGCGTAGCCTGGAAGTCGGCCTCTTCTGTCACCACGGAAGACGCAACCGTGCTCGATATATTCGATAAAGCGCGCGCCGGGTTGGGCGGCATGGTTAGCGACGATGGTTCCATGGATAACGGCATCTTCGAATATGGGGCGCAGTGGGTCCGGGATACTTCCGCGACCATGACCGGTCTTCTTCACGCCGGCCATTTTGACCTGGCGCGAGCGGCGCTCGTACACCTGCTAAGAGACCTGATTGACTCGAATGGAAGAACGATGGTGAACAGTGGCTTCGAGGATCCGGATCGTGAGGAACTCGATCAGATGGGCGAGGTACTTGACGCCCTGCGCTCCTACGTCGACTGGACAGGAGACGAGAGTCTAGTCCGCGAGTACCGGTCCCGGCTCGTATCCATGATTGAGCGTCCGCTGCAACCCGAGTTCCGCCACGCAAATGGGATGGTACACAACCGCCGTGAATATTGGGAGCGGGAGTTCGGCGATGGCTTCGAGCTCATCTATCAGGTTTATGTCGCTCTCGGACTGCGCCGGGCAGCGTCGTTGGCCGAACCGCTTGACGCCATGGACCGCGCCCAGGTTTGCGACAGGAAGCTGACCGCACATTGCAGGCTGCGCTACACGATCCAGTGTTGTCGCTCGTCGAGGAGGACCGTCTCATCAAACGACGGTCTATATCGGGAGAGAGGGTCCGCTTCATCCACATTCGCGGTTCAAATCCGGACGTGCCGGTCGAGACGGAGAAGGTTTCTCTCGCGGAGCCGGATACTCAAACCGCGTTGGCAATTGCGCTCGGATTTGTGGCCCCTCATTCGCTCCTGGCCCGCAATTCTCTTGATGACCTTGAGAGGCTCTGGAACGCACGGTGGTTTGGCGGAGGATACGAGCGATACCACTCCAGCGCCGAACCCGACCAACCCGGTCCCTGGACTTTTCCGACGTGCTTTCTTCTTCGTGCGCAACATGATGCACGCATGTTCGCGCGCAGTCGCCGTTCTCTGGAGTGGCTCAACACGGTACAGGGCGGCCGCAGCGGAGCATGGTTTGAAGAGATTCCGATCATCCGCTCCCAGGCTCCGACAGCCGGCATTCTTCCCTGGGTGTCAGCCGAGGTTGCGGTATTTGTTGTTCGCCACATGCTCGGCGTGCAGTTTGAAGACGGACAACTTCTGCTTCGGCCTGCCTTGTATCCAGGCAGTTCACATATCGAAGCGGATTTGCGCTTTCGTCATAACCGGCTCAAGCTGGAAATTCCAGGGGCTGGACCTTTCAAATACGCAATTGTCAATGGCCGCAATTGGCCGGTGGACGCGAACGGCGCAATACGGCTTGGGAGAGACTTCGAAGGTGGACACGTTCAATTTCATGTTTGACCGGAAATCCGCAACGGTCTTTCTTGAACGATCGAGATCTCAAAAGAAAATTCGAGTTGGCAAGAGGCGAAGTAAAGAGGCTGAGGACAATGGGCAATTCCCGATTGAACGGTACATCGAGTCACACGATCTCTGCTCGACTTGCTTCCTGCTGGGTCGGGGTGGGCGTTCAAGCCATCATTTTGCTGCCGATCACAGCGCCGTGTTTTTTGCGGTGCAGACTCAAAACGCGCAAAGCAAGTTCGACACCATGCACATTGGAGCATTCGATCCGGATGCCTGGAATGGCATCGTATTCGATGGCACGGATTACCGGGAACGGCTGACGTGTGCGATCCGAGTGGAAGCAACCGGACGGGCGCAGCGTGAGCAATTGATCCTGCCCGGCCTGAGGGGAACTCGTGAAGAGGACAACACGCTTCGTATCAGCCATTGCTTTTCTAAGTATGATTCCGGCACTGCCGCGCGCACACGCTCAACTGATCGCCGTCACGTCGCCGGAGTACCGGTCGGACGTCCACGGCAATACCTCCATCCACGTGAGCGCGGCAAGTTATCGAACTCCGCTCGAAGTCAAGAGCTGGCTGCCCGGCGGCGAGTACGGTTCCGACTCGCGAGTAGCTTCAGTTTCGATCGACAGCAAAGGCGAAGGATCGTTTGAATTCGCCGCGGATCGCTATCCTCACGGACCGATTACCGTGCGCATCTCCGGCACGCGCAGCACCGACGGCTATGCCGACACCTGCTATCTTCAGCTCTATAACACCGGAGGAGTTTCGTGGAATGAGGGTGTTCCCGTGTCCGCCCCGCCGGGCGCCGCAGGAATGTCGCTCGCGTTCGAGGACGACTTCAATGGCCCACTTTCCATTTCAGGCACCGGCTCCGGGACGCGATATGGAGCACACAAACCCGATGGCCTCGATTTCAGTCAGATACCGTTTGTCGATCCTGCGCCCGATGGCCCGTTTTTCCAACGTGACTCTTATCTCATCGTCCGCGCCGATGCAAGGCGAAACAGGACCGGCTTGATTTCATCCGTCAATTCACGCGACGGCACTGGCTTTACCGTAAAAGCACCGTACTACATGGAATGCCGCTTTATCGCACCGGACGCAATCGGTGCGTGGCCGGCATGGTGGACGATGACCGACGAATACAAAAGCGGCAAATGGGACGATAAGAGTGACGAGTTAGACATCATAGAGGCTTACGGCGGCGATGGCCCCAAAAGCCCGAATGCTCCCAAGACCTATATGGTGACGCCGCATATGTGGGGATATCAGGCCGCTCATATCGTTGACAAGGCAAATCCCATCGATATGCGCAAGGTGGGTGGCGGCGGCGGATGGGCCGACACGCCACACACATACGGTTTGCTGGTGAAAGCCGATACATTTGTGTTTTACCTCGATAACGTCGAAGTGCTGCGAGTGCCGGCATCTCCTCTTGCCGTGCAGGATCCCACATATTTCATGGTCAATCTTGCCACCGGTGGCGGGTGGCCGGTCGATCTATCCCGCTATGGAAACATCGTCGACATGTATGTGGATTACATCAGGGTTTATCACAAAGCGGAGTGAGTCTGACGCCGCGGTATTGCGATTTCTGACACAGCCGCGATGAAAATCATGAAAAGAAAAAGCTGGAACGGCCTCCGACGCAATCGGCAGTCTCGTCAAGGTAAGAGGAAAGCAGTGAAGACGCTGTCCACTGTAGAATGTCGACGGAGATCATGAGGAATCGCCTCAACCGGCGCGACTTCGTTAAGCTGGGAGCTGCCGCGACTCTCAGTAGCGGAGTTGGGTTCTCCGCGCCGCCGGAAGAGATTTTCAGCGACCGGACCAAAGAAGCAGGGATCGATTTTGTGCACTTCAATGGCATGTCGGGTTTTCATTTCTACCCGGAGATCATGGGGTCCGGCGTCGCGCTTTTCGATTACGACAACGACGGCGATCTCGATATGTTCATTGTGCAGGGCGCAATGCTCGGACCCATCGATGTGAGCAAGGCGATATTTCGTCCCCAGTTGCCTCTGCGCGGCCGGCTTTACCGCAACGATTCGGTCCGAAACGCCGACGGTACCTGCACGCTTAAGTTTGTTGACGTGACAGAAGAAAGCGGGATCAGGGCCGAGGGGTACGGCATGGGAGTGACCGCTGCGGACTTCAACAATGACGGGTGGGTCGATCTCTACATCACCAATCTCGGCCATAATCAGATGTGGCGCAATAATGGCAACGGCACATTCAGCGATGTCACCGCGGAATCCGGCGCCGACGCTCCGGGCTGGAGCATCTGCGCTGCCTTCGTCGATTATGACCGGGATGGCTGGCTCGATCTTTTTGTTGCGAATTACCTGGATTTCAGGTTTACCCATCTGACAAAATGTCTCTCGCCGGGCGGAGCCGAAGACTATTGCAGTCCGTTGATGTTGAATCCTGTGCCCAATCGCCTCTTCCGCAACCGGCGCGATGGCACGTTTGAAGACGTCACTTCCCGTTCGGGGATCGGCGGGGAGTTTAATGGCGCCATGGGAGCCGTCTGGGCTGATTTCAATGGCGACGGCTGGCCCGACCTTTTCGTATCCAACGACAGCCGTCCCAATGAACTGTGGATCAACCAGCACGACGGAACCTTCAAGAACGATGCGCTGGCCGCCGGTTGCGCTCTGGATCGCGATGGGAGCCCGCAATCCTGCATGGGTGTAGATGCAGGCGATTTGCTTGGCCACGGCTTTGAAGATCTGGCCGTACCCACCATGATTGGGCAACACGCCGACCTGTATGCCAACAACGGCAAGGGTTGGTTCGACGACATGTCCTACGAGAGCGGCATCGCGCAGGCCACACAGCGGTACACGGGCTTCAGTGTAGGCATGCTGGACTACGATAACGACGGAAGGCTGGATCTGTTTTTTGTCAACGGAGCGGTGAGGATCGTTGAAGATCAGGCCCGGAAGGGCAGCCTTTATCCTTATGCGCAATCCAATCTGCTGCTGCACAACCTTGGCAACGGACGATTTGAGGACGTCAGCAGCCGGGCGGGAAGCCCATTTTCGCGATTGGAGGTAGGCCGCGGCGCGGCGTTCGGGGACATCGACAATGACGGAGCCGTCGACGTCGTGGTCGTAAATAATTGCGGTCCCGCGCGTCTGCTGATCAATAACGTGGGACATCGCAAGCCGTGGATCGGGCTCCGGATGGTGGGAGACAAGTACCATCGCGACATGCTCGGCACGCGGGTGGCTGTTTTTCGACGCAACGCGCCCACCCTTTGGCGCCGCGTCCGCACCGACGGCAGTTATTGCTCTTCCAACGACCCGCGTGTGGTGTTTGGGCTGGGCGATGCCCCGGAAATCCTCAAGGTTCAGGCCCACTGGGCGGGTGGGCGGGTCGAGGAATGGACTGGTCTGCCGCCTGGAAAATACACGACGCTGCACGAGGGCAGCGGCGTTACGAAATCTTTGCCATGACCATGATCCGGTATCACATCCTTGCTGGGCTCCTGGCTGCAATCGCAGCGAGCCTTGTCCTCGACTCGCATTACTCCGCGGCGCAAAGTGCGCTCTCGCCTCCTGCTGCCAACCAGGTTGATCCGGGGGAAGTTCCTCAGCCCGACCTTAGCGGCGTCGACCCGCCGGTTCAGGAACAGATTCGTGCCTCGCAAGCCGCCCTGGCAGCCTGCATTGCTCAGCCCCGCGCTTCCCTCGTCCAAAGGGCCCAGTCTTTTGGCAGCCTCGGGCAGGTTTACCAGGCTTACGGATTCAACGATGCCGCATTGGCTTGCTATACGAATGCCGCACGCCTGGACCCTCAGTCTTTTCAGTGGTCTTACTTCTCCGGCTATCTGCGCCAAATGATCGGCGATGCCGAGGCGGCGGGGCGCGACTATCAGCACGCCCTGACACTGAAGCCGGCTGATGGTCCGGCCCTGTTGCGTTTTGGAAGCCTGGAACTCACGCTGAATCGGCCCGACGCCGCCAGGCAGTTGTTCACGAAAGCGGCCGCTCAACCAGGTTCTAAAGTCGCCGCGTTGACGGGATTGGGCAAGGTGGCTTTACTGAAGCGTCAGTATGGCGCAGCCCAGCAGTATTTCGCCGAAGCATTGGCCCTTGAGCCAAAAGCTTCAGGCATTCACTATCAGCTTGCCATGGCCTATCGCGGTCTGGGCGATCTTCCTCACATGCAGGAGCAGTTGCAGGCCCGCGGCGACGTGGACCCCACAATTCAGGACCCGCTGCTGGACCAGATCAACGCCCTCAAACATGGCGTGAGGGGCCTGATGGAGCGGGCCGGCGCAGCCCTGAAGGAAAATCGCGTGGCCGACGCAGTTTCTATTTATCGGCAACTGGTTCTCTTCAACCCCTCCGATCCGCTTCCCTACATGTACCTGGGAATTGCCCTGGCCAGGGACGGAAAACCCGATGAAGCGCTGAAGCAATACGAGCATGCCCTGCAACTCGACCCGACCAACGCCGGGGTGCACTACAACGTGGGGATATTGCTTATTGAAGGCGGGAAGGAGGAACAGGCGATCGCTCAATTCGAGCGGGCGCTCCAATTGGATCCGGGACTCGTAACCGCTCATTTTCAGCTGGCCAATCTTCTCATGCGGAAGAGAGATGATGCCGGCGCCGAGCGGGAATATCGAATCGTGGTCTCGCTTGAACCGCAGAATGAAATTGCGCGTTTGATGCAGGCGATGGCGGCGGTTCACTCGGGATCGTACGCACGGGCGCGGACACTCCTGGAGGAGGCCGCGGCAGCATTTCCCGCAGATTCAGACATAGCAAACGCACTGGCAAGACTACTTGCCGCTGCGCCGGATCTGGCTGTGCGCGATCAAAGTCGCGCCCTGCGCATGGTCGAAAGCCTGGTGGCCAATCAGCAGGGAGACCCCTTGGAAGTCGGAATCACTCTGGCTATGGCTCTTGCCGCGGTGGGACGTTTTCACGAAGCTGCCTCGTATCAGGAGGCGATCATCAAGCAACTGGAGGCCTCACGGCAATTGGAAATTGCCCGCCTCCTGCGCCCCAACCTGGCTCGGTACCAACAGGGCAAGACGTGCCTTGTGCCCTGGGCCAGCGACGACCCGATTTTCGCTCCGGTTCCCACTCAAGCTCAGCTTTCGATGGAGGCGGAAACAAGGACCGCGCCGCCATAGCCATTGGAACCCGCGATGCCCGGCGCAGCGAGCCGGGAGAATAAACCGTGAAGCGCAGAGTCCGTACGAATCATTCGATAATGCGGAGTTTGACCAATTCAGAGGCCAGGGGTACGTCATTTGCGACTTTGACTCGAAGCAATGCTTCGAATGGTTTGATCTCTGCCCCGGGTTGAATGTTGAGGCGGCGCAGAAGATCCTTGACGGAATCCGGATCGCAGGCAAAGTCGACCGCGGCCTGAGTACCTACGGTCGATCCCCCCGCAAGGATCAGGATCCAGCGGGTTCGGTCAAGCCCATGTGTCAAAGTGACTACAGCATAATCGACCTCCGTGGGGCGCGATTCCTGCGTGGGAAGGTAATCACCGGTCTCCCCCGGGCGGGGCTGCAGATCGACCACCCCCTGAACCCAGTCACCCCGTCCGACCGGCAGACGCTTGAAGACAAAGCCTGTGTTATAAGGAATTTCGCCCAGGGTAAGATTCTCTATCGGTGAGCCGACGAATATCAGATTGTTCCTGCGGGCATCATCAAGAGTGAATAAGCCGCCTCTCTTGACCTGGATTTGCCGTCCCATGCGAGGGAACAGGCCCTCCAATTCCTCCACTCCCATCACTTCGCCGAACGCGGTGTAGCGTTGCGTCACACGATCGCGCGAGTCCTTTGAAGGATCGTAATAGCGCATCCCTGTAATTGGGTTCCCAACGAACAGCGGGTTGCTGAAAACAACAAATGGGGCCTGCGAGTCCTGAAGGAATGGCCCCCAGAAAGTCTGAAGGCTCGGAGGCGCTGTTTGCGCCGTTTGAATGCCCACCGGGTCGGAGGAGCCTCGCGCTCGATGAGAGAAGGCGTTGAAAACGCCCGCCGTGACGAGAATCGAAACGAGGGCTGTCGCGCTCAGCAGCAGTGCGAGAGGCGGGCCAGCCCGTACGGGTTTCGGAGAAGGCGTGGGCTGGCCATGCACGCTTGAATCCGGCGTCGGCGGAATTACCCGTTGTCGAAAAGAAAGTGAGTAGCTGCCTCGAGGCACCTCAACTTGAATGGGGTCGTTTGCGCCGGATGTTTGATAGTATTCTGCAAGTTTTGTACGCAGTCGACCAACTTGAACCCGGACCCCGGAGTCAGCCTGGGGATCGAAATCCGAAGGGCGACCGAAGACTTGAGTAGCAATTTCGTACTCCTTCAGATGGCCTTCCGGAGAGTTCAGCGTGTGCTGGGCGAGGAACTGAAGAAGCTTGCAAAGAGCCTCGCTTCCCGAGAGATGCGGACTCCGTACCAGCCGGTCGATCTCCGCCAGGTAACCCTGCGGATCGACTGCATAGGAGTTTTCACTTCGTTTCTGATAGCTATTTAACATATCGGTCACAATCGATGCATCTTCTTCAGAAACCGGCTGTTTAGCATCCGTAACCTGTTACCTGACGATTGCCTTAACCCGATTAGACACTCATGGAACTTTACACAACCATTTTTTCCCACCATCCTTCTCGGCGTGATTTAGGATACGCGACAGTGTCGCGCGAAGCAAGGCGGAAATCCGGTGCAGTTGTGTGCTCGGCGCCGTTGACGCCGCTGCCCGGGGGTTATATGCGTCGTTGCGCTCAGATGTCACGAGCGGCATTTTTTTTTGAGATCGAGGCCAAAACGTGGCCGCGCGCAATGGAACGTTTACCAGGTGTTTGAAACAACGTCTACCGCCCCTTACCGAAAACAAGAAGATCCAGGGTGAGGTCAACCCAACAAATTCAAAGGAATGGTCGAGAAAGGATCAAGTGATGCAAAGAGCCAGTTTCAGAGTTTGCAGCTTCCTCTTCCTCCTGCTATCGACTGGAATCTTGGCCAGTGCCCAGTCCGATCGCGCAACCATCACGGGAACCGTAAAAGACTCGGCCGGGGCAGTCCTGCCCGGAGCCACCGTTACGGTTACGAATCGAGATACAGGGGTAGTGTTTACGACCCCCACGAATGGAGACGGCGTTTACAGCATCCCGAATCTGCCTGTTGGGTCTTATACGCTTGAGATCCAACACGGAGGCTTCAAGACCTTCACGCAGACCGGCATTTTACCCCTGGCGAGCCAGGAGGTGAGAGCCGACGTGACCATGACGGTTGGTGCGACCAACGAGACAGTCACAGTGTCTGCCGGCGCGCCGGCGGTGGAGTCGCAAAACGCCTCAGAAAGCATGACCCTGGAGACAGATGCAATCAACGAACTGCCACTGAATGCCAATGGAGGCCGGAATGGCCTCAATCTGTTGCTGGCCACCGCTCCTAACGTATCGGACGGCAGCGGGGGAGTCGGTAACGGCGGCACCCAGAACTGGTTTGCCTTCGCCGGCGGCCAGACCTTTTCCAACTCCATCTTCATCGACGGCACCAACGCCAGTTCCGCGGGAAACCAGGGGTCTGCCATCACCCCCGTCCAGGACGGCATCCAGGAGATGCAGCTTCAGACCAACGTGACTGATGCGGAACTCGGTCAGACTGGCGGCGGAGCGCTCGTCTACGCCCTCAAATCGGGCACCAACAAGTTCCATGGCTCGGGGTTTGAGTTTTTGCAGAACGAAGCGCTCAACGCGAATCAATGGCTGGACAATTACTACAACGTGCCTCGTGCATTTGATAGTTTCAATGACTACGGCGGCAGCTTCGGCGGCCCCATCTTGAGGAGCCGCACCTTCTTCTTCGCCGATACGGAGTATTTCTCTCAGAGCAATCTCACCACAAATCCCACCGGGATCACGGTTCCGCTCACCCAGATGGTGACCGTCAACGGCAGCGGAAGTTACGACCTGAGTCCATTGCTCACCCTGGGAGCGAACACCGGAAACATTCCTAATCCGGATACCGCTACCAGCGGGTCCGGGACTTCGTGGATCAACCCCTGCACAGGAGAACCCTACCAGTACGGTCAGGTCTTCGATCCTGCGACACAGAAGACCGTCACGATCGATACTAAAACTGGCCCTGTGCCGGTAGTCTGCGCCACGCCGTTCGCCAATAACCAGATTCCAGCAGCCCGCGTGGGCACGATTTCGTCGAACATTGCCGCCGCCTACGCCAAGTATTACCCCCCAAGCCAGAACCGCCTCATTGGCGGAAACTACCCTGCACTCGGCGGCACGCCTTCGACATGGCAGTTGAGAACCGATGTCAAGATCGACCACAATTTTTCAGACAAGCACCACATCAGCGGTTCCTGGAACTATGAGAACGGGCTCTCCCAGTGCTGCGCGAATTTTCCATCGGCCTCAGGCCCCTTCGAGGCCGAGTTCCATAACATAGGCACCGACAACATGCTCCGCGTCATCGACAACTTCTCGATCACGCCGACGCTTATCAACACCTTCACCGCTTCCTGGAGCAGGCAATGGGTCCAGCAAGCGCCGACGAACAATGGTGTTAACGTTTCGAGTTATGGATTCAAGCTCACCCAGCCGGTGTTCCCTCTTGTAAACATCGGCGCCAGCACCAACGGCATCGGGTACACCAACCTCGGTGCAAACTGGGACATCTTCTGGGCCAACGAAGCCTATAACTACGGAGATAACCTGCAGTGGCAGAAGGGCCGTCACTCTATCAAATTCGGATGGCAATGGACGGCCTGGCAGGAAAACGCGGAGAACTTTGAGAAAAGCCGTGATGAGTACGATTTTGCAACCAATGCGGGCGGTCCCACAGACTCCGGAGTCACGCCCCTGGTTGGAAGCAGCTTTGCCTCAATGTTGCTGGGAACCGTGCAGTCAGCCGAAATTTACCCGTCAAATCCCTACAAGCCGCGCCAGAAATACTCGGCCCTGTTCGCGCAGGACGACTACAAGGTAAATCAGAAACTCACGCTGAATCTTGGCGTGCGTTGGGATCTCACATTGCCCATACACTGGCCGAACGCAGCCTGGGAGAACTGGGATATCAACACAGTCAATCCCAACTGGGCTCCATACGGCGGCGCCTGGGTCTTCTCCCCAAACTCAAGCTCGAGCTTTGAAACTTACATCCCGCTCTACCAGTTTGGACCGCACCTCGGCCTGGCCTACAAGCTCTCGAATAAGTTGGTGGCCAGGGCATCCTACAACTTGACTTACCTGCCGGCCAACGCAGTTGGCGCCGGCGCCGCCGATTACTATGTGGGCAGCCAGGATCCGCTGAACGGCGTGGGCTGCACGAACATAAACACTAAGTCCGGCAGCTATGCTTATCAGTGGGATTCCGCGGCTCCGTGCACCCCAACCTCGCCGGTTGCGACGTTTGGGAAGTCCAGCTCTATCACTGAATTTGGCGACGCCAGCACCAACATCATGGATGTCGAACCAGGCGTCCTGAAGCTGGGCCGCGTGAACACACTCTATGCCGGCGTCGAATATGAACTGGCCAGGAATGTGGTCCTTGACGCGCGCTACCTGGGTACATATGGCAGGGCATTGCAGGACTACAGCCAGAGCCGTGCGGCGAACTACACGGGTGACTGGAACACCTACGATGCGCTGTTGGAGAGCGGCAATATCTACACGACCGTCAACAGCGCCGCCTCTGCCGCGACTGTCTCTGCCTCTGCGGGCGTTGCGGTACCGTTCCCATACGCCACTTTCAACGGGTCGGCCGGTGCAGCCATCTCACCCTACCCGCAGTTGGCTCAAAACGGTTTCGCCCTTGAGCTGCCCGGCAATCAGTCCTACCTTGCAAGCAGCAACTATAGCTCCGCGGTTGCGGAACTGAAGGTCCGCAATACCCACGGTCTCTTTGTAGACTGGAGCTATACTCTCTCGAGTTACAGATCCAATAGTTCAACGGATACTTGGGGCGTGCCCACCAACTTCGGCAATAGCTGGGGCACCGACTACCAGAGCCCCAACGACAGCCAGATGTGGCCCGTGGGCCTCGATCAAAGGCAATTGGCTAAGGGTTATCTTACCTACGACCTGCCTGTTGGCCGCGGGACGCCATGGCTGAACAGCCCCTCAACCGTCTTGAATGAGATCGTGGGCGGTTGGACTGTCGGCTACTACGGCGCATACGGCAGCGGCTTGCCGATGGGCAGAATCACATCTCCCTACCAGTTGCCCTATTACTTCCAGGGAAACCAGCGGGCCTATTTCGCCAACGGAGCGACGGCTACGAGCATAAAAAACTCGTTCAAACGGAACTTCAATCCGGGCACGCCTACGGCGGCGAGTAATAACGACTTCAGCCCGACGATCGTCCACACAGATTCTGAATACTACTACAACAACAACACGTTCTTTGGCGACACTCCGCTTTACTTCGACAAGTGGCGCTGGAACGCTGATCCGGCCCAGGAGAACATAAGCCTCCTGAAACACTTCACGATCGGCAGGGAAGAGCGCTATAAGGCCTCGATACGCGGAGACTTCTTCAATGCATTCAACCGTCACTACTTCAACGCGCCCGACGAGAATGTATACGATGGGACGTTCGGCGATGTGACAGGCATTTCCACCACATCCCGCGTGGTCCAGGTTGCTGCGCGGTTTGAGTTCTGAGCTCCCGGCATTCTCCCCTTGGGACGGGCGCAGGAATGTGTCCGTCCTTGCCTCCCGTGCTAATGAACAGATCGGGACTGCCGAAACACGGTCAACGTTTGACCGGCGGGGATGGTGCGCGTCGGTAGCGCTTCATCGACACTCCATCACTTTTCGGCTGAGCCGGTATCATATGCCATCCCGAAAGGGTGACGACCCTGACAGTCTCACGAATTGATTAAAGCAAGGGTGAACCATGTCTGAATTATCACGCCGGAATGTCCTTCGGACAGCAATGTGCCTTTCTGCCGGTCACCTGCTTCAGGGGTCCAAATTGACGAGAGCCGCAATCTGTGCCTCACCCGCAGGCGCAGCCTCGGTGCCCAAGAACTCTCCTTCAATATCGATCGATTCCGCCGCGGATAGCGTGTTCGACTATCTGGTTGCGAACTCTACCTGTCAGCCGCCTGGTGTGGATTTCTGGAGAAATCCAAAAGACAACGGACTAACTCCCGACCAGAACGGCTGGCAGGGAACCCAGTCCATCCAAAGCGCCATCATCAACTACGAGGCCACCCATCAACCGAAATATCTGAAGGTTGTCAGAGACTTTGCCGACTGGGTGGAACACACCTACAGCGGGAAAGACAATCTGGCACTCTGTCAAACCTACCCTGGGTGGGACTCGGTGAAGCATGAGGCAATCGGAAAGCCGCCATCTCATTTCTGCATCTGGTGCGATGATTCCGGTTGGGTGGTGAATCTGTATCTGCAACTCTACCAGTTTGCCGGAAAGGAAAAATTTCTCGATGTCGCCTACCAGACCCTGATCAACCTGGACAGGCAATGGGCGGTGGATTTTCAGCGCAATTCGCGTGGATTGATGTACTACGATCATCAAGACCGCTATTCGATCTACATAGCCGCTCAGATCATTGGGGCGCTTGGTTTGTTCGAGGCTATGCACACCGTGGACGCGCAGAAGGCAAACACCTGTCTTGCGATCGCGTCGAAGTACTGCAACTTTGTTGAGAACTATCTCCACAGCACTGGCCGGGGCCGACTTAACATCACCGCGGCCGAATTTCGCGTTGCTCAGGATTTGTTCGAGGAAGAATGCAATTTTGGTTTAGGCGACAAGGTGCCTCCTCCAGACTCCAGGTGCACGCTGCAGCATGACCTCTTCACGTCTCCGCATATGATGATGACTGCGGCCTACGCGATGTTTGAGCAGGCAGAGAAGTCAGGCGGCGACATCAGCCAGGTCAATCCTGAATTCAGAGACTTCAAGGCCAGGGCGATCCGGGCGGCGGACGCATTTATTCGAATCTATCCGGATGGTTATGCGGAGCAGGCAGCCAGTGGAGCGGGCACGGTAGTGATGAATCTCTTTGACACCAACGTGAATGGCTTTGGGTGTTACTGGTGGACAAAGCACATCGTCCCTCTGAATCCTGCGCAATATGGTGGAGTGATTATTCGCACGGCGCAAGAGATTGTCAAGGAACAGGGGACGGGCGACGTATCGAGCCCGTGCTGGAATTCGGTCAACTGCACCTTTGAGAAATCTCATTCTCCGTTTGGGAATAAGCCCGAGTGGGTGACCGTTCGGCAGGCCGGCGCGGCCAGCATGATTGCCTCGGCAAGATGGATCGAGCAGGCACATCCGGAATTACGGGACAATACAATGAGCGCATCCAAAGCCTGATGAGGCATGCTCATCCGCACTCGGGTCGGAAGAAAGATTGCGGATGAGTTGCCCGATCACGGAGAAGCGCGGACGCCGTATTCCCGATATCGATCGGGATTGCAGGCCGTGCAGCGACAGGAGTCTGCACTGAAGCCGTCCATCTCCGTTCCACGCTATTGGGATGAAATGGCCGGAGAGAGGAGATGCCGGACGTGCTTGACCGCAGGGAGTTCCGACTTGAGCGGGATAGATCGAATGGAACGTCGGGCTTGATCCGCTGGCGCTGGTGCGGCTTTTGCGATCCAATTCGCACATTGCAATTTATCCGTGCGCTGCCGCGAAGGCCGGTGCCGATGTAAAACGCCAGGACCCTGATTTCGCGCTCACGCCGCACAATTCATACTGGCTGCTGCCCAACCTGAACTTTGTCCTGAAGATGGAGCCGCAGCTCCGGAATTACCTGGGGTTTACATTCAGCAGGGCAGTGCGGATGGACATATTGAAATCGATGGACACAGGGCTCTCAGTCACTGAAAGCGCGGCCGCAGCCTTGGCGTACACGAGGCCTTACGATGTTTGGGAGACGGCGATATGGATCGCGGTGAGCAATCGCGCACTGGTGCGCCACCAGGACGGCTCATACGAGATCGTTCCGGCTGAGGAGGTAAAGCGAACCGACCAGCGTTTGAAGAACGACCTTGTTCGTTGCGGCCTCAAGGCAACAGACGACGGACGCTTTGTATTTGATCTGAGTAAGGGCGCGGGTTCAAACTTCCGCATCTACGACCGCGGCGACGCGCAGCTGAATCAATCGGCGTTGCAGGAGGCGCTACCAAGGTTATATGAGTCCTATGTGACGCCGGGGGAACAGGACAGGCCAGCGGCAACGCAGACATAGCGCTCAAGGGCGGTTAGAGGCCGCCGGGGTAAATCGAATCACGTGCTTCAAGCCCATTGGCAGGCGAACCAGGAGCTGATTCGCTCCCCATTGTTCCCATCCGGGAGGCAGCGACTCAGCCGTTTGGGCGTCGAATGCGGGCAGGATCTCACCGTCCACCGCGACGCTCTTGAGCGCACCGCGCAGCCCCGAAACGAGCACGTACTGAAGCTGGTACCAGTTCTCCGCAGTCACCACAAAGCCATTGCCGTCTGCGACTGTAGCGAGGTGCACGATTTCAGAACCTTCGGGCAACTTCCAGTCATGGCTGGATGGCCCTTGATCGGGCGGAGTGACGATCAAGGCGGCCACGCGGCCACTCGACATCGATTCGCCGAGGGCGAAGTCTGGAGCTAGCTCGACGGGAACAAGAGCCCCGGCACGAACAAACACCGGAATGTCGTCGATGGATGCCGAGCGATCGGATGCGCCTGCCTCGCTGAGCGCACCGGACCACAGGTCGGCCCAATGCCCCGGAGGAAGAATCACGATGCGATGATCTCCGGGAGCGTGGACCGGAGCTACGAGCAGGTCGTCGCCGAACATGTATTCATCCGGCGCGAGGTTCGGCATGGCGCGCATGAGAGAGGTTCCGAAAGCGTGCGCGTCCTGCGCCGAGCCGTAAATATAGGGCACAAGGTTTTCGCGCACCCAGGCGAACTTTTTGTACGTATCGATGGCGGCATCGCTATAGTACCAAGGCTCCCGCGGTTCGGTTCCGTGGAATCGCATGAGAGGAGAAAACGTCCCGAACTCCACCCAGCGAAGGTAGACTTCCTCGTCGCCTTTGCCGAGATACCCTCCCACGTCAGAACCCCAGTTAGAAAATCCGGAGGTACACAGGCTGAGTCCGCCGGTGAGTGACTCATCGAACCCGCGGAAGTTGCTCGCATGGTCTCCTGCCATCTGGCCCGCGTCTACCTGGGTTCCCGGCGCGGCAGCTCGAGCGAAGAGAATGAAATCGTCGCCGTGACGCTCCTGGAACACCTGGTGAATGGCGTGGTCATAGGAGTGAACGTACCAGTTGTGCATCTGTTCGCCGGTGGACCCGTCATGGAAAACAGCATTGCGCGGCACGAGATCGGAGAAGTCGGCCATGCTGCCAGAGACGCCGAGGTCCTGGCGTTCCTTCCAGAAAGCGCGGTAGAGATCGAGGCCGCGCGGGTCGGTGAAGTCGATATAAGGGAATTGATCGCCAGGCTGGTCGGGCGGATAAAAGCTGAAGGTCGTGCCAGCAGGCACGCGCATCAATGGAAGCTTCTCGGTGGGAAGGTCCGGAACTGCCGCTTTCATCCTGTCCATGCTCCAATCAAGGGCCTCGTTGCGTGCCCAGGTCAGAATATGGATGTTCATCGGCATGAGCCTGCGATACAGAAGAGGATCGCTGCTTGCGTCGCCCTCGGCGTAGATAGCGGAATGCGGAATGTCGAGCCGGCGGAAGCGATCGACAACATCGAGCATGGTTTGCGTCGGAGACTCCCATTTCTCTTCACCCCAGCGGTCGCCGCCTCCGCCCATCCACGGTTCGAACGCCCAGGCCGGCGGCAGCAGAGGCCGGCCTGTAAGGGCACTGTACTGGCGCACGACTTCATTGCCTTCGCCGCGCCAGATGTACAAATCGAACATGGGTCCATGCGCCGTAATTCGATAGCGGTCCGAATGGTCGCTCCCAAAATCGGCACGGATCTCGTAGCTGGTATTCCAGAAAACGCCGTATCCGGCGGTGTTGAGCCAGAAGGGAATTGGTTTGTAGGCCTGATTGCTCAAGCCTCCGAGGGCTGTGGAATCCCAGGCGTCAGATTGCCAAAGGGTCAGTGTCTTGCCGCGCTGATCGAGAGAATCAAAGCGCTCACCCAGGCCGACGATCTTGTCAGCAGGATTGAGATTGCCACGCACATCCACACCCTTGATTTGGCCGTTTTGCTCGTGGACAGAGAAATCTCCCTGGCCCAGGCTCCATAAGAGTCGCGAGTTGTTGGCGGGGCGGAGGGCGATGTGCCACGAGCCGCCGAACGCAATGTCAACGGCAAGATCGTTTGCCGTGGCGCGCACTCCGTTTTGGGTCTGGACAAGTTGGATGGCGGACTCGGTTGCCGGAGCAAAGAAGCCAGTGGCAGGCCCGTGCAAACGAATCCCGCCGGCGGACGGGAAAGAAAGATAAAAATCGATATCCTTTTGGCCGGCGAGTGCATGAATGACGACCTGCTGATTCGCGAGCTCGGCGGATCGTATGGAGGTCAGCGGTGTCCAGGCTGCGTCATCGACGTCTCCCGGCGTGCCGTCAGCAAACCAGAGCGAGGACGCGCGGCTGAAGTGACTCAAAAGCGAGTCGAGAATGCGACTCGCCGCAGGAAGATCACCGCTCTTGAGAGCGTCGTTGAACTGGTGCCGCGCAGTCCATGGGTCGAGCTCTCCCGGTCCCAGCGTCCAGGCGCCGCCTTCGTCATGAAAGCTCATTCCCTCTTGATCGAGCAAGTCGTACCAGAGCTCCGCCAGGCGGACGCGATCTGCCAGGTTGGCTGCGGTGGTTGGGTGTGCCGGGAGTTCCTTTTGCAGACGAGCCAGCTCCTTCCGCTCGTCAACACCGATGTGATGCAGAAGGCCTCGCCGCTCCCAGCGCCGCGCTCCCGAAGGAAGTGTAACGAGCCCGTCAGCAGCAGTCTTGATACCCATCGTCCCGCCGAGTGTGACCTCGATGAACTGATCGATCGCTGCGGGCGCGCGCCATGTGTCGGCCGGTCCGTCATGAAAATCCGCGGCCGCGGGGCTGAGCACTTCGCCGGTAATGCCGCGCGTGCGTGAAAGCTGCACCAGGAAAGCCTGAGAAGGCAGCCCGCCAATTGTTGTCCAGGGAATCGCAAGCTCGGCGCTCCAACCCTCGGCATCCACAACGACCTTCGCGGTAGAAAGCTCATTCGACTGGCCTCCGTGGCGTGCAACGGCCCGTCCGCTTTCTTCGGCGTCAAACTGCCACAGATCCTGCTGCTTCCCGCCTGGAGCCACAAAACCCACCTCGACCCGATCGGAACGGCGTACCCGCACACCATGCCGATAGACCGGATTCGGATCTGCGCAGTGAAAGCGCGCATAGAGCGCGGAAGAATCCCACAGAAGCGAAACAGAAGTCGGCGTCACCGGGACGTTCACTCCATTTGCCGGCAGGAAGCGATCAACGCTGACGCCCCCACGCCAATCGGATTCGGTGGCTGGCGCTTTCTGTGCGGCGGGTCCAAGATCCAGGCCAACCACGGAGTCCTGGGAACGAACAGACAAGGGGACAAAAAGAAAGAAGGCAAAAGAAACGAAAATCAACAGATGCTTCCTGTGCATGGTGCCCCTTTTTCGAATTGCCGGTTTGGGAAACCTAGGCATCTTCTGCTTATCTGGTTGACTCAGCATACCCCAATATGTGCGCCCAGGCCGTCGCTTCCCAAGACCCTTCGGCAGTTTCAAAGCAAATTCGCCAGCGAGGAAACCTGCCAAGAGAGCGTGGAGGCCTGTCGCTGGCTGTGTTCGAATGAAAGTGATCCCAGATTTCAAGGCTTAACAGCCCGTGGCGAATGTCGAAATGGCCAAAAACGATCCCTCGGGGGCTAAAGCCTGTCGTTTTTTATCAACCATTTGCGGCACGGCTGAAGCCGTGCCCTTTCAAAAGCCGACTTTCACGACGGCCTGCCTAGGACCGTTGTTCACATTCTCCGGCTGAACATCTCCTGGTTCGGCCATCAACACGAATGGCCTCCAGAGTTTTGGGGGTCTCAGGGAAGCGGGCTTCAATTCGGCATTAAATACAGTCTCAATTTTTTCAAGCTGGGGGCAGCCACCGGGTAACTTTTGCGCCTACCGAATGGTATAGAGTTTTGAAGCAATAACTTAAGTTGTTCTTTTGGTAGACGGTAGTGCTACCAGCACTCCTCCCGACCATCGGGTAAACACGCGAAGTCTGGTACGCTTCCGAGTGACCGGGAAATGCGGTCAACGGAGAACAACTTGCCGCGTCTAATCGAGTGGGAAGAGCATGCTTGTGGGTATATCGATGAACTTAAGACCATTTTCCTTCTTCGCGGCGCCGGCGATTTGCATGGCTTGCCTGGTCGTTTCAGTTTCAGCCGAGGGACCTGAAGCGAAGGACTCTGACCAGCCCGCCGCGACGCTCAAGGTGCAGGCTCGGGAGGTGTTGCTGCCGGTGACCGTGCGCGACAAGCACGGGGCACTGGTAACTTCGCTGACGGCGAGCGATTTTACGCTGAACGAAGACAACAGGCCTCAGGTGATCAAGAGTTTTACACGGGAGAGCAATTTGCCGTTCCGCCTGGGACTGTTGGCGGACACCAGCCGCAGCATGTCGGGGGCGATGGACAGCGAGCGCAAGGCGGTGGACAAGTTTGTCGACCTGATGCTGCCCGCAGACGCGAAGGACGCGAAAGCGGGCGACCAGGCCTTCCTGATCCACTTCGACCGGGAAGTGGAGCTGCTGGAAGATTTCACCAACTCGCGCGACAAGTTGCACAAAGAGATTGACGAGCTGGGACCGACGCGTGCCGGACGGGATGATCCGCAAGGTCCGGAGACGACCGGCGATGCACACGGTGAGAAGGCTCACAGCCGCGGTGGCACACAGCTTTACGACGCCATTTTTCTGGCCTCCGATGAACTGATGAAATCGCAGACCGGCCGCAAGGCGCTGGTGCTCTTCTCTGACGGCGTGGATCGGGGCAGCAAGGAGACGCTGAACGAGGCCGTGGATTCGGCTGAGCGCGCCAACCTCTCGGTTTACACCATCTACTTCAAGGGCGAACAGGAGCGCACCGACAACGGGTTCCCCGGTGGGCACCATGGTGGAGGGTATCCCGGAGGAGGTTATCCCGGCGGTGGAGGCGGCTGGCCGGGCGGAGGCGGCGGGCGCCGCGGCGGCAGCTCCGAGCCGCAGGTGGACGGCAAAAAAATCATGGAGCAGATTGCTACGAGGACGGGCGGGCGCTATTTCGAGGCCAAGAAAAAAGACAACCTGGACGAGATCTATGGGCAGATAGCGGAAGAGTTGCGCGGCCAGTACCTGCTTAGCTATACGCCTGACCAGATGGATAACGACGGCGGTTATCACAAGATCGCTTTGAAAGCGAAAAATGACGACCTGACTGTGGTTACCCGGGAAGGCTACTACGCGCCGGGCGGAGACTCGAAGTAGAGTCGGAACCGGGCTGTCAATCCTGGGGCGGGATGGCGCCGAGCGGCATCCCGCTGGCAACCTCTTCCACAGCTGACTCGGGTATCTCTTCGGTCACGACAAAAAAGTAAGTCAGGTTCGCTTGTCCGAATGACCATGTCATGGCCACGTCGGAGGCGTCTCGGCCGGTTGCCATCAGCACGCGGCCAATGCGGGGCTGGTTGTTGCGGGCATCGAAGGCCCACCAGCGATCGTCGAGATAAGCCTCGAACCAGGCGCTGAAATCCATGGGCATGCGGATTGGAACGCCGATGTCGCCCAGGTATCCCGTGGCGTAACGGGCGGGGATATTCAGGGCGCGGCAGAAGGTGATGGCCAGGTGCTGGAAATCGCGGCAAACGCCGACGCGCTCGGTATAAACATCAAGCGCGGTCTTTGTGGGCCGCGCCTGCTGATAGTTGAAAGCGACCTTGGCGTGAACCCAATCGCAGATGGCCTGCACACGGCCCCAGCCCTGACCGAGGTGGCCGAACAGCTCGAAGGCAATATCTGTGAAGCGATCGACTTCGCAGTAACGGCTGCCGAGCAGGTATTGAAGCATCTCGTTCGGAAGATCGGCTACCGAGGGCTGCTGTGCGGAAAGATTGACCGGATCGGGCAGGCCGGAGTCGCGGATAACGGTCGAGCTGGACAGGCGCAGCGAGCCTTGCGGAGCGACAAAACGGACGCAGTGATTGCCAAAGCTGTCGATGTAGGTCGATGCCGGGACGTTGGGCTCGATGAGCATCACATCGGGCTCGAGAAGGTCGCCGGCGCGCGACGGATGAACGTTGAGCAGGGTAACCATAGGTACCGGTGCGGGTATGTAGAACTGAAGGTCGTATGCCAAACGGATCAGCATGGAGCGTGATTGCCTCGTGTCGCGCGGAAATTAGGAATGTGGCCGCCAGGGAAGATAAATGGCGGAACGTCAACAGCTATAAATGGTTCAGATGCGCGCCAGTGGAAGAACGGCGGTGTCGAGGGTGTCGGAGCGGTGAAATTTGCGGCTTTCGGAGCCGGTTCATCGCATAGATTGCCGAAAATCGGCGTTTGGGGCAAGTAACACGCTGATGGAAGTATAGGCCAAATGCACCAAGGGCGTCCGCCTTAGCGGACGCCCTCGGTGTGGTTGAGTTTCACTCGATCAGTTGGTTCCGGAGTGGATGTCAGGCCCGGTCTGCATCTCCTCGATTGCTGCCTGCGCGGCTGCCAGCCTTGCGGTGAGCAGACGGAAAGGCGAACAGGAGACGTAGTTGAGGCCGATTTTGTGGCAGAACTTGACGGATTCCGGATCGCCGCCATGTTCGCCGCAGATGCCTACCTTGAGGGTGGGTCGGGTGTTGCGCCCGTTGGCTGTGGCCATCTTCACCAGTTGCCCCACGCCCGCCTGGTCCAGGGTGGCGAAGGGGTCCTGCTTGAAGATGCCGAGCCGGAGGTAAGCCGGCAGGAAGTTGTTGATGTCATCGCGCGAGATGCCGTAGGTGGTCTGGGTCAGATCGTTGGTGCCGAAACTGAAGAACTCGGCTTCTTCGGCAATCTGATCGGCGGTGAGGGCAGCGCGCGGCAGCTCGATCATGGTTCCCACCATGTAGTCGACCTTGGCGCCCTTCTCTTCGAACACTTCGGCCGCAATGCGGCGGATGATGGCGGACTGGTTGCGCATCTCTTCGATCGATCCGATGAGCGGGATCATGATCTCGACGTGCGGATCGCCGCCCTTGTTCTTGACGGCGACCGCGGCCTCGATGATGGCCCGCGCCTGCATCTCAGTAATCTCAGGGAAGGTGATGCCGAGACGGCATCCGCGCAGCCCGAGCATGGGATTCATCTCGTGCAGCTCTTCAACGCGCGCCAGCAGCGTGCGCAGATCTTTGAGCTTGGGCGAGCGCGGCTTGGTTTCTTCGAGGCGCGCGATCTGAACCAGCAGATCTTCGCGCTTGGGAAGAAACTCATGCAGCGGCGGGTCGAGAAGGCGGATGGTCACCGGGAGCGACTCCATCGCTTTGAAAAGACCGATGAAGTCGGCGCGCTGCATGGGCAGGAGTTTTTTGAGCGCGGCACGGCGAGTTTTTTCATCCGTAGCCAGGATCATGGTGCGCATGTGCTCGATGCGGTCTTCAGCAAAGAACATGTGCTCGGTGCGGCAGAGGCCGATGCCCTCGGCGCCAAACAGGCGAGCCTGCTTTGCGTCGCGGGGAATGTCGGCATTGGCGCGGATGCGCAGTTTGCGGACCGGGTCAACCCAGCTCATGAACTTGACCAGATCGGGATCGTCGGGTTGTGCTTCCAGGGTCTTGAGCTGACCGGCAATCACGCGGCCGGTGGTGCCGTCGAGCGAGATCCAGTCGCCGGCCCTGTAGGTGCGTCCCTTGACGCGCAGCTCCCGCTTTGCTTCGTCGACCACGCAATCGCCGGCGCCGGCCACGCAGCACTTCCCCATGCCGCGGGTAACGACGGCTGCGTGAGAGGTCATGCCTCCGCGCGAGGTGAGAATGCCGGATGCCACTTCCATGCCGGCGATATCTTCAGGAGTGGTTTCGCCGCGAACCAGGATGATGGACTTGTAAGAGCCGTTGGCGTGATGCTTGACTGCCTCTTCGGCGGTGAAGACGATCTGCCCGACGGCCGCGCCCGGCGATGCCGGCAAGCCTGTAGCAAGCACTTCGATCTTCTCGCCCTTTTCGACAAGCCTCGGAACCAGGAAGTCATAGAGCTGGTTGGGCTCGACGCGGTGAATGGCTTCCTCTTGCGAAATGAGGCCTTCGCGGACCATGTCGATGGCGACGCGAACCGCGGCCAGGCCGGTCCGCTTGCCGTTGCGGGTCTGCAGCATGTAGAGCTTGCCATCCTGGATGGTGAACTCGAAATCCTGCATGTCCCGGTAGTGCTTCTCCATCTTGCGGGTAATGTCGTGGAGCTGCTCATAGACCAACGGCATGGCACGTTCGAGCTCGCTGATAGGATTGGGAGTTCTGACGCCTGAAACCACGTCTTCGCCCTGCGCGTTCATCAGGTATTCGCCGAAGAACGCATGCTCGCCGGTGGCGGGATTGCGCGTGAAGCCAACACCGGTGCCGGAGTTCTCACCCAGATTCCCGAAAACCATGGCCTGCACATTGACCGCCGTGCCCAGCCAGTCGTCGATGCGATTGATGCGGCGATAGGTCTTGGCGCGGTCATTCTGCCAGCTCCTGAAAACGGCGTCGCGGGCTGCCGTGAGCTGACTGAGCGGATCCTGCGGAAAGTCTTTGCCGGTTTCCTGCTTCACCAGTTTCTTGTACTCGGCGATGATTTTTTGAAGCGCGGCAGGCGTGAGTTCGTAATCGAACTTGACCTTCTCGCTGGCCTTTACGCCGTCGAAGATGTGTTCGAACTTCTTCTTGGGAATATCGAGGACGACGTCGCCGAACATCTGGATGAGACGCCGGTAGGAGTCATAAGCAAAACGGGGATTATCGCTGAGCTTGGCCAGCTTTTGGACGGCCTTGTCGTTGAGGCCCAGGTTGAGAATCGTGTCCATCATGCCGGGCATCGAGAACTTGGCGCCGGAACGGACTGAAACCAGCAGCGGATTGTCGCCGGCGCCCAGTTTCTGGCCTTGCAGCTTCTCGAGCTGTTCGAGTGCCGCGAGCATCTCGATATCGATCTGCGGGCTAAGCGAGCCGCGCATGTACTCGCGACAGGCTTCGGTCTGAATGGTGAATCCCGGGGGTACGGGCAGTCCGGCGTTTGTCATCTCTGCCAGGCCGGCGCCTTTGCCTCCTAGAATGTCCTTCATGCGGCCATTGCCATCCGCCTTGCCGTCCCCGAAGGAGAACACATATTTGGTTGCTGTTGAGCCTGCCTTTTCGGCAGGCGCCTGTTCCAGAACGCCCTGCGTCATGGGTGAAGCCTCCACTCTCTTGGTTTGCGCCGGGCGAGGTCAATGAGGAAGGATAGCGAGCAGAGGCTGAACAATCCGCATCCGTGCGGCGGTGCTGAGCGTGTGCGCGTCGTCCGTTTCATGCGACAGCGCCTTACGGCAATGATGTCTCACTAAACTAATAGCGTTCCAAGTATACGGTTGCCTGTGCATTTCGTCACATGCGATAAACCCGCACGCCAATCGGAAATGGGGCTATCTATAGAAGAATCATGCAAAATGCCATCGAACTCGCGGGGTAATAATTTTCCCCCATTTGGATGGCCGCCCGCAGATCGATCACAAAGACGCAGTCAGGCGGCTGTGAATTCGAGCTTCGTACTGGAATCCAGCCCAGGCTCCCTATCCCGGGACGAAAGAATGCGATCGATTCCTACCAGCGACAGAATTTCCTTTACCCGGTGGGTGGGGCTCGCGATCGCAAATTCATGGCCGGATTCACGGGCCATGCAATGCAGCGTGACGAGTGCGGCGATTCCGGCGGCGTCAATGCGCTCGACCGAACGGAGGTCGAGCGTGACGGACTGACTGCGGACCATCGGTTCAAGGCGCGCGATCAGGGCTTCAACTTCTCCTCGCACCAGCTCCGATCCCTCTCCTTCGGCTTCGGAATAAACCACTACTGTCGTGCTCAATCGAATGCAATTCACAAAGACTCCTTCACTGCCCTTCCGCGGAACCAATAGCCATCTGCGGTTGAACCTTGCCTTCTTTAAAACTTGCAGGCGGGCCAAAAGCCGCAACAGCGGAACGTGCTGAAAGTACAGGATAAAGTGGGTTCCAGTTTTAGCCTTGGCGGTTGCCGGGTGTGCCTTCGGGCTCCCTGCGTCCGCTCGTGAACAGTAATTGTGGATACGGATGCAGCGGTCCAGCGGTTCCGCGATTGTAGGCTTAAGAAGTACCTCAATGGCGGCGGCAGAGCTCCAATCCGAAGCAGGACCGACCGGGGAGGGAGTCCGGGGGCTGGCGCTGGAGGCTGGGTTCGACGAGGCCGGGCTCGTGGCCCTCCCACACGAGGAGGAGGAGCGCGATGCGGGCCGGTTTGCCGCTTGGGTGGGTGGGGGCCGGGCGGGGACGATGCGCTATCTCGAGCGCGCGCGCGAGGATGGGCCGCTGGTCCGCGAGCGGGTGTCCATTCCTTTCCCCTGGGCGGCCTCGGCCGTAGTCTGCCTTGCGGTCTACCATTCGGCGGGGCCCCTCTCAACCGAAGCTCCAGACCCACGGAGCGGGTGGATTGCGCGGTACGCATGGTCGAGCCGGGCCGATGCGAATGGGGTTCGAAGGCCAACTGATTACCACAAAGTGCTGCTGAAGCGGCTGAAGGCGCTGGAGGCGCGGCTGCGCGCCGAGTATGGGGAGTTTGAGTCGCGGGCATATGTGGACACGGGCCCGGTGATGGAGCGGGCGCTGGCGACGGCCGCCGGGTTGGGCTGGACCGGGAAAAACACCTGCCTGATCAATCAGAGGCTGGGATCGTTTGGGTTTCTGGCGGTCTTGCTCACTTCCCTGAAACCTGCTCCGACAAGTTTGACAGCGGAGCTGGCCCCGGACAGATGCGGGAGTTGTACGCGTTGCCTTGAGGCTTGCCCCACGGACGCCTTGATTGCACCCTATCAGATGGATGCGAGGCGCTGCATCTCGTACCTGACCATCGAGCACCGCGGGGAGATTGCGGCGGAGCTTATGGCCGGAATGGGGCGACAGGTGTTCGGCTGCGATATCTGCCAGGATGTGTGTCCCTGGAATCGCAAGGCGCCGATTTCTACCGACCCCGACCTGGAGCCGCGCGCCGAGCTGGTTAATCCGGCGCTCGAGTGGCTCGCGGACATTGACGAGCAGTCGTGGGAGCGCACCTTCAACGGCTCGCCGGTGCGGAGAGCCGGATTCCTGGGATTGAAGCGGAATACGGCTATCGCCATGGGAAACAGCGGGTTGCGGCAATTCATGCCCCGGCTCGAGCAGTGGGCCTCGGCCGCGGACGAGGGGCTGCGTTCAGCCGCGCGATGGGCAATTGAAAAGCTTGAAGGAGGAGAGAATCTCAGAAAATGAAGAGTTTATTCACCGTGCGTGGTACGTCAGTCTATCCGGTCCCCGCCGACTTCTTGTATGGGTAACCGCCGCGACGCGGAAGAGACTATCCTTGAGGCAAGACTCTTCTGTGCCAGAAGGACGTTCAATGTGGCTGTAGCTGTGAAAACCGCCGAAGACAAGGACGCCCAAGTCCAAACCGTCGGAACGGTGGATGCGGTTGATCCTCTTCCGAAATCGAAGTGGTACCGTTGGCGGCGCGATGGCCGGGCACTGGTGGCTTACCTTCTCGACAGCGAGGTGCATACGTTCGCCTTCAGCGTGGCGGCGAATGCGATTCTCTCCTTCATTCCGTTCATTGTGCTGCTCTACACCTTGTCGCGCTCGGTGTTCAACTCGGATGCGATGGTGAACGTAATCGGCGATATCGTCAAATATTTCTTTCCGTCGAATCAGGAGTTTGTGGCCGCGACGCTGGCTGCCGCCGCGCCGCGCCACGGAGTGCAGGCCTTCTCGCTGGTGATGATTCTCATCTCGTGCACGGGAATTTTTCTTCCCCTTGAGGTTGCGCTCAACCAGGCGTGGGGGGTCACCAAAAGCCGCAACTACCTTTTCAACCAGATCGTGGCGTTCGGGCTGGCATTGATCATGGTGGGGCTGGGCATGGGCAGCGTGGCGCTGAATGCAACGCTGAGGTGGCTGCTGGAGAGGGTCTTTTTCCATCACACGGACAATTTCCTCTTTGGGGGCGTCAGCTTTATGCTGCTGGCCTTCACCACGGGGATCGCGGTCATCCTGTTTTTCTTCTGCGTCTACTGGCTGCTGCCGAACCGAAAGGTTCCGGCGATGCCGGTGCTGCGCACAGCCGCGATTACCGGCATCGTATGGCTGCTGGCCAAGTACATCTTCGTGGCCGCGCTGCCGCACCTCGACCTGAAAGCGATCTACGGAGCGTTTTACGTCTCGGTGGGGCTGCTGTTCTGGGGCTACGCTTCCGGGCTGATCCTGTTTGCCGGAGCACAGTTCAGCGTGTCGAGGCTGGGGGATAAAAAAACCGTGCCCGGTCCGTAGGATTTTCCCCCAACGGAACCTCCATTGATGGACCCAGCCTGGAAAAGTCGGGCTCCAATTCCGCTGATTGATGACCTCGGGATGACACCGTATTCAGGGAGCGGGAGTAACCGACCAGCGACTATTGGTGGTTGGCGGATAACTCGGGAGCAATGCCGGTTTTGAAAACCGAAGAGCAGCCGCAGATCTAAACACCGTCCCAAACTGGTGGTTAACAAGGCACAGATACAGGCTGAAGGGTAATGACGACGAGTGAACTGATCCGCCCTTCTAGCACGGAAGGCGACACTGCTTCTCACGGAACAGATAAACACACGGCTTGACCATTTCCGGGTCGAGGAGAGTTTCCGCTTGCTTCTCAAGTGCGAGGAGCACAACCGGGAGCGCCAGTGCAGGCCGATACGAACGGGCGGATGTCATGGCATCCAGCACATCTGCAATCGCCACGATACGTGCTAGAGGCAGGATCTCATGGCCTTTCAAGCCTCTTGGGTATCCCGAGCCATCCATGCGCTCATGGTGCTGCCGAACTGCCTCGGGAATCGGCCAAGGGAAGGAAATATCCTTCAGAATGAGGTAACCAGCCTCGGGATGTAACTTCACCAGAGCAAACTCCTCTGTGGTCAAGCGTCCGGGCTTGGTCAATATTTCTTGTGAAACCATGAACTTCCCCACGTCGTGAAGAGCCGATGCCACCCGCACTGATTCAATTTGATCTTCATTCCATCCCATCTCACGGGCGATGGCACAAGCGATTATAGCGACGCGGTCCTGGTGATCTGCAGTGGTTTGGTCGCATGCCGGCAGGAGAGACGCTGCCGCGTGCACGACCTCCGGCATGACTCCGGCGAGGTCGCCTTGTGTCTTTCCGTGTGCGAGGCACCGCTTCGCGGGTTGCGGAAGTGGAAATAGGGATATGTCGCCCTCTCCAACCAGTTGAGCGGGAGCCTGAAGCGTGACAGGCCCATAAACAGGCAACGATGCCATCTAAACAATTCCTCCCAGGCCGAACCCTGCACTCGAGCAGGCGCGTCCAGTTCTATCGTCATTTTGCGGGTTTCTGTTCAACCGTCGGATCGAAAAAGCCATGTTTCGATCCCCTTGATGAATCCGCTAGCTTTGGCAACGCCTGTCGGTCGTCCCGGTCTCTGTTGGAATCGTGCGGAACAAGCCCGCCAGCAGCACCGGCAACGGATTCCGAGCTGCTGGAAAGGGTCAAGACTGGCGCTTAGACGGGTTGCAAACCCAGGAAAAGTCAGGCCGCACGAGTAGCACCGATCATGGTTGTGGCCTGGTACTCGGACTGCGGATCGGCGTCGACGTTTCGAGGAGGCAACCGCTCGCATCCATCACTCAGAACATACCCGACCCCACGTACTGTCCGGATCAACTTTGCTTCCTCGTTGAGGTCAATCTTGTCGCGTAAATACTTCATATAGACATCGACGATGTTTGTATTGGGATCAGAGGCGACTTTCCAAACTTCCTCCATCAGGGTCTTGCGAGACAAGACTTTCCCCACATGATTCATCATGTATTCGAGGATTTCGAACTCACGCGGGCTCAGATCGATTCTTCTGCCGCCGCGAAACGCCCGATGTCCCTCCATGTCGATCGTAAGCCCACCAGCCGTGCGTGAAACGGCGGCGGGGGTAACATTCCTCCGGGACAGAAGGACTCGAACTCTTGCTGCCAGTTCCATGAAGGAGAACGGCTTTGTCAGGTAATCGTCCGCGCCCTCTTCAAGGCCGCGGACGATGTCCTCGGTCCGATTCCGTGCCGAGAGAACCAGTATCGGCAGCTTTGGCTGGGTCGTGCGAATCTTCCTGACGAGGTCTATCCCATCCATGCCGGGCAGGTCCAGCTCAAGGATAAGGAGATCGTAAGCATTACCGCGGAGTTCGTCGGCAGCATCGCTGCCGTCGGTCTTGAAGTCTACCTGATGGTTGTTGTGGCCCAATTGCCGCTTGAGAAACTTACCAAGGTGGATGTCGCTATCGGCGACCAAAATCTTGTGCAGAATATGCATTTCCAGCCCGCCATTTCGAGAATTTACGGTGTGCCCCTAGCCGCGCCATAAAGATGCCCGTTCGACTGGAGAATTCTGCGGTGCGTGTGACCCGAAGCACAAATATGCCGGATAATTTCGTCGGCAGATGTGACCTTCGTCACTAGGAGTGTGTCGGGAATAGATTCCCGGCATCAATAAAGGCATATCGGTGATGCCCAGCCTTTTTTAAAATGTAGTTCATGGGAAAGAGTTTTCGCTGCGACGACCTGAACCAGTCGCTGTTGTTGCCTCCTTCGTTGCATGACTGGCTGCCGGAAGAGCACCTGGCCCGCTTCCTGGTGGACGGAGTCGATGCGCTCGATCTGAGCGCCATCCAC
>Ga0302320_10003994_pt1 | contig 33709 bp, 21 predicted proteins | sample Bog_T0_3_FD_202130 | JGI IMG/M metagenome (GOLD analysis project Ga0302320, IMG submission 202130) | Peat permafrost microbial communities from Stordalen Mire near Abisko, Sweden - Bog_T0_3 | ecosystem: Environmental > Terrestrial > Soil > Wetlands > Peat | place: Sweden: Abisko, Stordalen Mire... | reverse complement strand
ACCGCGTCAAAATGAGCCCCGAGCACAGTACTACGAGCCACAAGTCTTCCCCAAAATCAAAGGCACCCGCGATGAAGCCCGCGATGCGCTCAAAAAATCCCTGTCAAAAAGCTAGTGGCATTGGATTGGTGAACTGCCATTGGGTGGAGATTCGGAATACCCCGCCATGACCGTAAGCGCCACCGGCCAGGGTGATGCCATACAAATTGCCATCCATGCCCAGAGCCAGGGCCGCTTGAGGATCCGAGCCATCGGAGCCATTGGTGAAAGAATACAAACTGGTCAATGTGCCGTTTGGTGTGATTTGGAACACGGTGCCGTCGTCGTTGCTGCCGCCCGAAGAGGTGGTGCCGTAGAAATTGCCATTACTTCCTTTCACGAGAGCGGCCCACGGTGCGCCGCCAGCATCGCCGCCATCGAACGAATATAAAGTGGTCAATACCCCGTTGGATGTGATTTGGAACACCGTGCCATAACCATTCGAGCCGCCATCAGGAGTGGTTCCATAATAAGCACCATCACTGCCCAGAGCCAAGCCGTTAGGAGAATCGCCGTCGGAGCCATCAAACGAGTGCAGGCTGGTGAACATTCCGTTGGTTGTAATTTTGAACACGACGCCATCGTTGTTGGTTCCGCCACCCGTAGCGGTGCCATAGAAACTGCCATCCGCCCCCAGCACCAGGCTGTTCGGGCTGTTGCCATCGTTCAGGCCGGGGAACGAAAACAAGCTGGTCAATATGCCGTTCGGGGTGATTTTAAACACGGTGCCGATGGAGTTGGTGCCGCCGCGAGAAGTGGTTCCGTAAAAATTACCATCACTCCCAAGAGCCAGGGTGGCTTCCGGATACGCGCCGCCATTGCCTCCCGTGAAGGAATGCAAGGTGGTCAATGCGCCGGCGGTGGTGATATGGAACACCGTGCCGCTGCCGTTGCTGCCGCCGGAATAGGTGGTGCCATAGAAATCGCCTTTGGAGCCCTGGATCAGGCCGGCCTGGGGATACCAACCACCACTGGTGTAAGTGAACGAATACAAACCGGTAAAGGTCCCGTCTGCAGTGACATTAAAGACAGTGCCAACACCTTCCTGGCCGCCACTGATTGTTGTGCCATAAAAACTGCCGTCCTTACCTTGCGCCAGGGCCGCTTGAGGGTTGGCGCCGTCACTTCCGCCGGAGAACGAATACAAGCTGGTGAAGGTCCCGTCACGGGTAATTTTGAAAACAGTGCCATAGCCGGAAGTGCCGGTGGAATAATCCCCGCCGATGCGGGCCGTGCCGTAGAAACTGCCATCCTTGCCCTGCACCAGGCCGGCGTAAGGACTCGCGCCATCATTAGTTCCCATAAACGAATACAATGTGGTCAAAACGCCGCCCGATGTGATTTTGAACACGGTGCCTTTATAATTGGCGCCGCCGTAAGAGGTCGTGCCATAGAAATCGCCATCGCTGCCCTTCACCAGCGCGCCCAATGGGTACTCGCCATTGCCGTAGCCGAATGAATACAATGTGGTCAACATGCCCCGGGCAGTCATTTTGAAAAAAGTGCCAGCGCTATTCGTTCCGCCGCTCTCAGTCGTGCCATAAAAACTGCCATCCGCCTCCAACACCAAGCCGTTCGGATTGCTGCCATCGTTCAGGCCGGTGAATGAATACAAGGTCGTCAACACGCCTTTGGGGGTGATTTTGAAGACGGTGCCATTGCCGCCACCCAAGCCGCCACCTGGTGCGGTGCCATAGAAATCCCCATCCTTGCCCTGCACGAGGGCAGATTGGGGATAGGCGCCATCGGGAAATGCCGAGAACGAATGCAGGTTGGTGATGGCCACCCCGCCCCGCGCGGCTGATGTTGTCCACAGCAGCCCGGAGATCGCTCCGACAAAAAGCAGAGAAGAGAGGAAGTTGTTGATAGTTTTCATAGTGTCATCGCAAGTTTGCACAGTGCCGCTGAGTTTCTGCATTTGTCCGGCTGTAGCTGCTTTCCGCCCCAATTTCCCAATGAACTGGCGGAACTATGAGGATTTCGAGGCCGCATGTCAAGGGAAAAACCAGGGAGCATTTTTGAAGGATTGCCGTCTAACGATGGGTGAACTGGTCTTTTGACGACGACGATTGCCACCGGCGCTTATCGGGCAAGCCCATGCAGAGGCAGCCTGGCGGATCGGGGGCGGCTGAATTGCGAAATAAAGGCCTTGACACAATCTACAGATGTAGATATAATCCGACATGCTTAAATTTTATGCAATCCCTGTTGCGGAAAGCGCGGCGGGGTGCGAAACTTTGTCCCGAACCCGCTGTTTAACAATGGAATATAACCGTCCTGCACGTCCTATGAAAACTTGGAAATCCGCCTGCTCATTGCTTCGGCTCTGCCTGTCAACTCTGGCCGTCTGCGGTTTTGCCGCCGCGGCGGGAGCGCAATCGCTCATCAACATTGAATTTGGCGCCGGCAGCCACAGCCTGAAAACGGGCTTTGCCGCCACGGGACAAACGACCAACGATGTCTGGAACCTGTTCCGGCTCTACGAACCGAAGTACACGCCCGGCATGGCGCTTGTGTTCAACGGGCGGCAGGCCGGGCTGAAGCTGGCGGATGGAACGCCCACCGAGGTCACCATCGAAGTCACCAACGCGCCCGGCGTCTGGGGCAACTCGACCGGCGACGCGATGTACGACTCCTACGTCTTCGCGCCCGATGGCAGCAATATCGTCGTCACCCTGTCGCGACTGGAGCCCGGCCGGTATAATTTTTACCTTTACGGCCACGCGGACGCGGACGCGTCGGGGGAGCAAACGAGCGTGTTCAAAATCCACAGCGGCGGCACCAACTACGGTCCGCTGACGACGCTGACCACAGGCGCGTGGAAGGCGTCAATGCCGTGGCAGGAGAATCAGCAGTATGTCGTATTTCGCGACGTGCTGGTCAGGGCGGGCGAGCCAGTGAAAATTGACGTAATGCCGGGGCCGAACGGGATTGCGGTGCTGAACGGATTGCAGATCAGTTCCAAGGGCACCGGCGCGCCGAGGCTGGTCGAGACTGCCATGGCCAAAGCCGCCGCCGTCTTTACCAACCTGGTCATTCGCGAAATCCGCTACGACGGGAAAGTGAGCGACAATGAGGCGAAGTTCAGCGCCGCGTTGCAAATCGAGTCGTTCACCAGCAACGAGATTTCCGCGCCGCTGTTCCAGGGGGATGTCGCCGTCACGGCCACAAACCTGCCCACCGGCGTGCGTCTAACGCGGGCGGGGAATCAATATATCATGTGGGTCAGCGCGCCTGGCCGTTACGACTTGAACTTGGAGGTGTCCGCCAAGATCACTCGCGCCGAGCCGTGGAATCAAATCGGCTTCCAGGGGCCGGCGGCGGGGATTGCCTCGATACGCGCCCAAGCGGCCGGGGAGGGCGTGGAAATGCAGCTTCTGAGCGGAACGGCGCTCGACGACAAGGACAAGGCGGCGTCGCATGTGGAAGGATTTCTGAGCGCGGGGCGCGAGGTTTCGTTGCGCTGGCAGAGCAAGGCGGCGGAAGTGGCGCGGAACGCGCTCATTGCGGTCGAGACCACGTCGGGCGCGCTGGTGACGCCGGCTGTGATAAAAGTGGCGACCACGCTGCATTATGAGCTGTTGCAGGCGAGCGTTCCGCGGCTGCGGATCGCCCTGCCGGCAGGGCAGGAACTCACCAAGGTGGATGGGGAGCAAATCCGAAATTGGGAAAAGACGCAGGACGGAGCGCGGTCGGTTCTGACCGTCGAGTTTATCAAGCCCATCGAGAAGAAATACCAACTGACGCTGCTTTCCGAACAGGCCATCGGGGCCATGCCTGCCACCATCGAAATCACCGCGCCGCAGCCGTTGGACATCGAGCGCGAATCGGGGTCCTTCTCGGTTTCGGCCTACGACACGGTGGTGGACATCGCCAGCGAGGTGGGGTTGCGCCGGGTCAATGCCAGCGGGGACGCACTGGCGGCGTTTCAGTTTTCCGCCCGTCCGTTTATGCTGACGGCAAATGTCAAACGGATCGAGCCGGTGCTGACGGTGGCGGACCGGGTGAGCGCGCGGCTGGAGGAGAGCCGGTTGCTGGTGAACCACGCGGTTTCATTGACGGTGGAAAAGGCCGGAATCTACACGATTGATTTCACGCCGCCAACCAACTTTGTGGTGGCGAGCGTGCGAAGCGGGGGCGTGGAGGATGATTGGAAGTTGAGCGATGGGAAAGTGCATGTGGCCTTTGCGGGGCGCGTGCTGGGAACGACGAATCTGGAAGTGCAATTGGAACAGGCGCTGAAGACTTTTCCCGAGCAGATTATGCTCGCGCCGCTGCGCGCCACGAACGCCGCGCACGAAACCGCGACCATCGGCGTCATGGCCGCGCCGGGATTGCGGGTCAGGACCTCCGAAATGACCGGCGCGCGGGACATTCCCGTCGCCCAGCTCGGGTCCCGGAACGGCGATGAAGTGCTGGCTTACAACACGTCCCAGCCGGATTGGAATTTGACGTTGTCCACGGAGCGGCTGCCGGCGCGCATTGTGGCGGACATATTCAACCTGATTACCATCGGCGACGGGGTGGTTGGGGGAAGCGCGACGGTGCGTTATGAATTGGTGAACCAGGGGGTGCAGGAATTCCATCTGACGGTGCCGGCGCATTGGAAGAACGTGGAATTCACGGGCTTGAACATTCGCAACCGCGACCAGCAAAGCAACGCTTGCACGATACATCTTCAAGAAAAGGCGTGGAACGGCTATACGCTGGTGGTCACATACGATTATCAATTCGACGCGACCAACGCGACGATTGACGCGGCGGGATTGCACACGCCGGAGGCCGAACACGAAACCGGGTCCGTGGCCATCACGACCGCCGCCAGCGTGAATGTGACCAACGAGACGGCAGCCGAACCGCTGCGGATGATTGACGAGACGGAACTTGCGGATAGCGACCGCTCCCTGATCACGCGGTCGGTTCTCAGGGCTTTCCATTACACGGGGCACGAATACCAGTTGAAATTGCACGTCACCCGGCAGCCGGAAGAGGCGGTCCTGGACGCGGTGGCGGACCGGGAGCAATTGACGTCGGCGCTGACGGACAGCGGGGAAATGCTCACGCAGGCGTCGTTCATGGTGAAGAACAACGGCAGGCTGTTTCAACGGTTCCAATTGCCCGAAGGGGCCAAATTCTGGGGCTGTTACGTGGACGGGCAAAGCTCGAAGGCGCAGACGAACAATGGCTGGGTGCTCGTGCCGCTGCCACAGCGGGCCAACCGGGATGAGGCGTTCACGGTGGACATCGTCTATCAGCAGGGCATCGGCTCGGTGAAAGACGGCTGGTTTCCCAGACGTTTGGCGTTGGAAGCGCCCATATCGGACTTTAAGAACACCTTCGCCGAGTGGGATGTATATCCCCCGGCGGATACGCACCTCTCCTCTTTTGCCGGGAGCATGACGGTAGCGCGGGGAACGACTTACGGTTTCCACGATGCGTGGCAGCTCTTCCGGGATTTTTACTCCATGTTTTGGGAGGAGTACAGCAGCATGCTGCTTGCGACAATCGGAGGGTGCCTGGTTTTGATTGTGATTCTGGCCAAGGCAAAAACCACGGGCCTGCGCGGGCTGGCTGAAGCTCTGATCGTCGTGCTGGTCATCGCGGTACTGGGGAGCATGATGCTGCCCGCATTATCAAAGGCCAAGCAAAAGGCCCAGCGCATCAGCTCCCTCAATAATCTAAAACAAATCGGCATAGCATTTAGGTTATGGGCGAACGATAACGGGGACGCTTTTCCCGACAGCCTGGACCAGATCCATGATGAACTGGGCGGATCGGACAAGCTTCTGATTGATCCTGAAAGCGGCGAGCGGTACACCTACATCGGGGGCGGCTCATGGGATCTCTATCCCACCGTGATTATTGCCTACTCACCGCCCGGGCCGTATGGGCGTAATGTGTTGCTTGGCGATGGGAGCGCGCAGCAGATGTCCAACGAACAATTTGAGCAGGCCATGGCGGGTCAACAGGTGCTCGTGGCTGCGGCGAGGCAACGATCTTTGAGCCAAGGCGCGAAAAATTATCAAAATAGCGACGCAGAAGTGGCTATGCTTGCCGCCAGACGCGCCGCAGAGGAGGCGGGCCAGCAGAGGCCACAAAATAGGGTTGCTTATATTACGCCGACTAACCACGCCTTGGACGGCGGGTCGGAACCAGCGACGGGTCAAGTGTCAATCATCGGTGGGGGACGCGGAGGAGGCGGTGGTCGCGGTGGCCGTGTAGGAGCCGGTGGCGGAGGAGGATTCGGAGGCGGCGGCTTCGGCGGCGCGGCTAACGCACCCGGAGTCATTCCGGCACAGCAGTTTGACAGGCAGTCCGCAGCGGCGACGACGCCGGCGCAACCCACCGCCGGTCCCGTCTCTCTTTATGGGGTGAACGGGCAACTGGCCGGCGTCAGCTACGCCGCGCAAACCGCCGCTTCCACGGCGCCTACGGCGGCGGGGCTTCGTTCCATTCACATTGATATTCCCAAGAATGGACAGCCAACTACTTTCACCAAGGTGTTGAACACCGGCGGCAAACCGCTGGACATCCGGATGTCGGTCATGAACGCCCGCGTTTTTGCCGTCATGCAGTCGGGAGTCCAGGTGGCGGCGTTTCTGCTGGGGCTGCTGCTCATCTGGGTGCGGCGCCGCAAGCGGAGCAGCCTGGTGATCACCCTGGGAACGGCCCTGGCCGCGTATGCCGTCGCTGAATTGCTGATCACGGGCCGCGCGCTGCATTACGCCTTCATCGCCGCCGTGCCGGTGTTGGGGCTGGTTGTCCTGATAGCGATTCTGCGCAAGATTTGGCCGAAGAGGGCGCCGGTGGCGGAAAAGCAGAAAGCAGAAAGCAGAAATGAGCCTGAACCGCCCACTCCGCCCGTCGTTCCGCCGGTGATTGCTTCCATCGCGCTGCTGCTGATCTTCTCCCACTCCGCGCTGGCGCAGGACCCTGCATCCTGGGTGAGCTTCGACAGCGCCTACGCACCAATGCAGCCGACCAATGCAGCCGCCCTGGAAACCAGCGGTTCACGACCCGCTACGCTACGCGTAGTCCTCAATCCGAAAGCCTCAATTACCAGCGCCTCCTACACCGGCGTCATTGGCGAAAAGGTCGCCCAGTTCGAGGGATCGGTCGTCCTCACCTCCGTCGCCACCAACCAAACCCTGCCGCTCTTTGGCAATGAGGTGGCGTTGGAGGATTTCACTGTCAAGTCGGGCGAGGCGCGGCTGCTGCGGAACGGGGACAGGCTGAGCGTATTCCTGCCCAATCCCGGCGAGGCGGTTGTCACGCTGAAATTTGTCGTCAAGCTGGGCGGCGACGTGAGCAAACGGCAGTTGAACTTTGCCATTCCCCCGGCGCTGTCAACCGCTTTTAGCGCAAGCATAGACGAGGCGGACGCGGAGGTGGAATTTCCGTCGGCTGTGGCGTTCCAACGCACCCAGGCGGGCGGGAAAACGCAGATTGCGGCGACCATCGGGCCGGAAGACCGCGTGGAAATCCTCTGGACGCCTCGCACCAAGAAGGCCAACGAAGTCGCGGCGGCGATTGTCATGGAAAACAACTCGCTGGTCACACTGGCCAACGGGGTGATGGATGTGCGCAGCGAACTGAACTACCAAATCAGCCAGGGCGAATTGCGCGAGGCGCGCGTCAGCCTGCCGCAAGGGCAGCGGCTGTTGCGCGTAGAGGGCGACTCAATCCGCACCTGGCAACTTGGCCCGCCGACAAACAGCGCCGCGGGCGCTGGTGAGATTCTGACCGTGGAATTGCTCAAAGGAGCTTCGACAAGCTACAAGCTCACTATTGAAACCGAGAAGACACTTGACACATTCCCCGTCACCGCCGCGCTGGCCATTCCCCGCGTGCTGGATGTCAAACGGGAAACGGGCCTTGTGGCCGTGCGCGGCGGCGAGGAATTGAGCCTTTCGGTGGACCATGAGACGGGCGCGCAGCGGGCGGACGCCGCCGATTTTCCGCACAATAACGGGACGGGGAACTTGTTCAGGGTCTGGCGTTTTCTTAGCCCGGCCTTCGATATCGCCCTCAAAGCTGAGACCGTCAAACCTGAGATCGAGGCGGTGGTCCACAACAATGTGAAAATCAGCCCGACGCAGGTTGCCCTTTCGGCAACGATTGATTACACGGTGAAACGGGCCGGGGTGTTTGCGCTACAGGTCGCCCTGCCCGCCGGTTACACGCTGGAGCCGGTGAGGGGCGACAACATTTTGCAATGGCACCCGCGCGACGCCGTGGCGGGCGCGGGCCAGATTCTCGATGTGTCATTCAAGAACCGGGTGATGGGCGGCTATACGCTGCGCCTGGAACTCCTGCGCCAGCATCAGACATTGCCGCCGACCATCGCCATCCCGGGCGTTCATCCCTTGGGCACGCAGAAACTCTCCGGCTTCGTTACCGTTGCGGCCGAACCGGGGGTCGCGGCGAAGACGACGAACTTCGACGGGCTGACGGAAATCCCCGGAGCGAGCCTGGCCTCGGGCGCGAACAGCACCGCCGCGCTGGCCTACAAATACCTGAGCACCACGCCGGGGTCGCTGCCGGAATGGAAACTGGATGTTGCCTGCGAGAAAATTGACCCGTGGGTGCGCGTCCAAATCGCCCAGATCACTTCCATTTCCGACAACCTCCTGTCCGGCACGGCCATCGTCCGTTACGACATCCAGAACGCCCCCGTCAAGGAGTTTCACTTCAAGATCCCGGCCGCTTACACGAACATTGAGTTCAGCTGTCCGAACCTCCGCCGCCGCGACCAGAACAAGACCAACGGCGAATGGACCGTGGAAGTGCAGAATGCGGTGTTTGGGCAGTTCCAGTTGCAAATCACGTGGGAGAAGCCGGTGGACCTCAAGACCAACACGCTGGACCTGCCGCCCGTCCAGGCCATCGGCATCGAGCGCGAATCCGGCTTCGTCGTCGTCTCCGGCAAGAAGGGATTGCAAGTGGACGAAAAAACCAGCGGCGAACTGATGAAGATTGACGCGAGCGAATTGCCGGAGTGGGTCAGCGGTGTCCAGGGTCAGGCGCTGGTCTGGCGCTACATCCGGCCCGGCTACAATTTGAGCATCCTCGCCCAGCGCTTCGCCGATGAGCAGGTATTGCAAGCCCTGGCCGAGCAAGTGCGGCTGACCTCGGTGGTCGCCGACGATGGGCAGAGCATGACGGAACTGCGGGTGGTGGTGCGCAACAACGGGTTGCAGAATTTGGAGGTCCAACTGCCGGCCACCGCAACGGTCTGGTCAGCCTTTGTCGGCGGCGAGGCTGTCCGTCCCGCCAAGACCAGCCAGGGCAAGCTGTTGCTGCCCTTGGAGGCGACGGACACCGCCGCCGACGCGCCGGTGACGGTGGAATTGACCTACATTGTGCCGGAGAAATTCCCCGCCGGGAGCGGGGCGGTTGATTTGATTTCGCCGCGCCTGAACGTGCCGCTGAACAACGCGCGCTGGGACCTCTATTTGCCGCCGGATTACGATTACGCAAAATTCGCGGGGAGTATGGCCCGCGAAGTCCAGGCCGCGCCCGCGGTGCAAAGTTATTCGCTCGCCGAATACCAAGCGCAGGAGGCGCAGAAGAAACAAGCCAAACAGGCGGACACCGTCAAGTTCCTCAGCAAAGCCCGCGAGAATCTGGCCATCAGCAATATCAAGGGGATTGACCAAAACAAGCTGAACGCAAACTATGAGAGTTTTGACTCCGCCACGCGCAGCCAGATCGAAGAAGTGAGAAATGAAGTAAACTTCCGAAATGCCGACATTCTCACGATGAATGGCGCGTATAATTCGGGCGGGCAGATTTCCACGCAGACGGGTCAGAACCTTCAGCCGAACCAGGGACAGATGGCCAACCCATCCGATGTTCAGTACAACAGCCTCCTGCAATGGTCCAAACTGGCGCAGGCGCAGCAACTGGCGGTGGCGCGCGTGCAACCGTTGCGCGTGAACCTGCCCACGCGGGGCGTGCATTACGCCTTCACACAGATTCTGCAAACCGAGGTGGACAAGCCGTTGAACATCCAGTTCACCGCGGCCAACACCCGGTCCGGCGGGCTGTTCGGGAAGTTGGTTGTCAGCGTGCTGGGTTTTGTGGTGCTGTGGATTATCGTGGAACTGCTCCTGAGCCGCCGCCCCCGCGACCTGCAGGCTGCCTGAGCGCAAATCACCACAGCCACCGCGTCAACAAAGGCGCCAGCGCCAGACTGGGAAGGTACTCGGCGACGGCCACTTTCTTGAGTTGCAAAATGATCAGCGCCACGGAGAAAATCAGCAGGCCGTCGGTCGCGTTGATCGAGTCAATCAATGGCTGGGCGTGAAGCCGCAGCGCGTGCTCCTGAAGGGCCGCGACGCAGCGAATGATGGCCCCTTCCAGGGCCAGGACCGGAATGGCGGACACCATGACGCCCCAGCCGAATGTCCTGGAAAACGCCATCGTGGCCAAGCCGTCCATCGCGGCTTTGACGCACAGGACTTTGGGGAAGCTCCCTGGGTCCAGCCCTTCCGCCACCGAGCCGAGGATCGCCAGCGGAGCGGCGCAAAACAAGGCGGTGGCGACTCGAAAACCGTCGTTGAACTCCGGCTTGCCGGCAGCGGAGGCGGCCATTTTCCGCGTGGCGAACTGGCCCGCGGCGTTGGAAAGCGTTTGCAGGCGGAGAAGTTTGCCGGCGAGTTTTCCCAGCGCCATGGCCAACAGCACGATGGCCAGCAATTTGAATTTCTGCCCCACGCTTCCGTTCAGGTTCGACAACGTCAAGGCAAGCCCAAACCAAACGGTGAAAACGCCGAGGAGGACCCTGGCCCTGTCTTGGACCCTCCCGGAAGGGGGTTTGGCAAGAACGCGGGCCAATACGCCGCCGAGGACGATGCCTGCCGAATTTATAATGGGGCCAACCATCGGGCGAATCATGGAGTCCGGCAAGGAAAGTTCAAAGCGGAAAGTGGCGGGGCTTTCGGATTGCGGATTGCGGATTGCGGATTGAGTAAGGCGTCGTAGTGGACGGTAGGGCGACGCTCCCGCGGAGCCTCCTCCGCCCAAGGCGGCTCGGCTTGCGCCGGGCACACAAAACAGTATCTTAAAACAAGCAGGACTGAAATGAGCCGTTATTTAATCATCATCGAAAGCACCGCCACAGGGTACTCGGCCTACTCTCCAGATTTGCCAGGCTGCGCCGCCACGGGGGCCACACGGCAGGAAGTGGAGCGCGAGATGCGTGACGCCATTGAGTTTCACATTGAAGGTTTGCGCCTGGCTGGAGAGCCTGTTCCCGAGCCGCGCTCCCACGCGTCTTACTGCGAAATAGCGGCTTGACCGCCGCTTACGGTTGTTGAGCCGCATTGACTCTGCGCGTTGACACGGCGGCGGGATTCATGTTAATAATGACCCTGTTGGAGCCATTATGACTTCGTTCTTGAATCAACACGTTCTGGTGTTGAACCGCCTTTGGCAGGCAGTCAACATCTGCACCGCGCGGCGCGCCCTGACGCTCGTTTTCGAGGGCCATGCCCAGGTTGTCCTGAGCGATGACGAGGGCGTCTTCCAGACTTTCAGTTTCAACCAATGGCGCGACCTTTCCGCGCAAGACCCGCACGGGGAAACCATCGCGACCGTGTCGTTCAAAATCCGCGTGCCGCGCGTCATCCTGCTCGTCATGTTCGACCGCCTTCCGAAAAAGGAGGTCAAATTCACCCGGCACAATATCTTCGAGCGCGACCGCAACACCTGTCAATACTGCGGCCAGGTTTTCGAGCGTAAGGACTTGAATCTGGATCACGTCATTCCGCGCGACCGGGGCGGACCAACTTCGTGGGAGAACATCGTGTGTTCGTGCATCCCGTGCAACACGCAAAAGGCCAACCGCACCCCGCAGGAGGCCCAGTTGCATCTGGTGCGCAAACCGAAACGGCCCAAATGGCGCCCTTTCGTGCAGGTCAATCTCGGCCTGCCGCACCACGACAGTTGGAGGCATTTCCTGGATTTGGCCTATTGGAATGTCGAGTTGGGCGAAGACGTCGAATGAGCGCGGCGGTCACAGACCGCCGCTACAGTGAACCGCATCACTCAGCTTTCCCACGGGCGGACTCGATCATCTCCCAGAACTTGGGATTCTCCTGCAACGCCTGGTCTTCGCCGGTGGGGAGACTGGAGCGGAAGAGGAAATCCTTGAGCGTGTTGCGGCTCAGGATGCGGTGGACGACGACGCCCAGTTCGTGCCGTTCAAAATAGACCCGGTAATCGCCGATCCGAAAGCGATGCAGCGTCCTGCCGCCGCGCTCCAGCCGGCCGAAGTGCTGTAGATCGCGGGTGAGGACTTCCTGCGGCAATCCGCGAAATTCACCCAGAATGTGCAGTTGCAATTCGCGCGGCATCTTCGCCAGTTCCGCCGCGCTGACGGGGTTGAAAATGATCTGAAATTGCACCATGAGAAGAGGTTAAGTTGCAAGGGCCGGAGTAGAAAGCTTATTTCTCGTGATAGGGCTGGCGGGACTTGTAAATGGCGAGGAGTTCCAGGTTGCGGGCGGCCACGTCATTGGCGGCTTTTACGTCAGCCGGTTTTTGCGCCTTTGCGGCGCGCTCCAGGGCCAGATCGTGGGCCTGCTGCGCGGCGGCCACTGCTTCATCAAAGCGCCCAGCTTCGGCGCAGGCGGCGGCCAGGGTGCCGATGAACATGGGCTGCTGGTTGTGATCCAGTTCGCAGGCGCGCGCGGCCAGTTTCACCGCCCCGAGGCCGTTGCGAAATTCCGGGGACGGACTGGTGGCGAGTGTCCAGGCGAGGTTGTTCAGCACTGTGGACTCGGGCGCGGCCGGCGGGACCTTGTTGGCGATGCGGTAATGCGCGACAGCTTCGTCCGCTTTTCCTTGTTCGGCCAGGAAGATGGCCAGTTGGAGATGGGCCTCCAGGTATTGAGGAGCTTGGCGCAGGGCTTCGTTCAATTGGGCGCAGGCTTCGTCGAGCCTGCCCTCCCCGCCCAGGGCCTCGCCTAGAATGCAATGGGCCTCGGGATTTATGGAATCCCGGGCCAGAACAATTGAGGCCTGACTGGCCGCTTCCTCGTGTTCGTGTCGCATGAGGGCGATTCTTCCAAGCAGGAGATGAGGGAGGTAATCTTGGGGGTCAAGGCGAAGGGAGGCGTATAGTTCGGGGATGGCCGCGTCATAATTGGCTTGGAGAAAACGGATCTTGCCCAGAGTATGATGAGCCATGGCGTCAATCGGCAAGAGGCGAAGGGTGTTAGTGCATTCCACGGCAGCCGGTTCCAATTTGAGGTTATCACAGAGGTAGGCTGCATAATTAGCGTGGGCAATCGGGTTGTCGGGATCAACGGCGATGGCGTGTCGAAAGAGCGTCTCGCTGTTTTCCCAATATCCAATCTGGCGCGCCGCCGCCAGGGCGCAGGAACACAGGACCACCCAAGCCGTTATCCCTAGGACCACCGGACGACAACGCAACGCGAGGCCAATATCATACGCTCCCCAGCATAGGATGATGAAGAAACCAATCGAAGGAATATAGGAGTAGCGGTCGGCCAAGGCCTGTGAACCGACTTGGACCAGGCCGATCACAGGCACAAGAGTGCCCAGAAAGAACAACCATCCCACGAGGAAATAAGGCCGTGTTTTCCACAAGCGCGCCGCGACCGCGGTAACTGCGGCGAGGAACAGGCCCGCTGCCGCCGTTTCCGAGGGTGAAAGGCGATTGCTCAAAAAATAAATCACCGACAGGTTTTCCGGCCATAACAGCTTCGCAGCATACTGACAATAAGCGACCATCGAGTTGCACACGCGCAAGGAGATCGAGAGTTTCTCCAGGGTCTGAATCGCGCCGGCCTGACGTTGCGCATAAATCGTCACAATACAGGAAACCACTGACAAAAATAAGAAGGGGGCCTTCTCAATCAACAGGCTCACAATGCCGCGTGGAGACACGGTAGGACGAGACTCCGTCGAGCCCTGAATTGTCTTCGGATTGAGATTAGGATTAGGAGGAACTGGTTGCATCCGGCGCAACGGCCACCAATCCAGCAGCAGCAGAACAAACGGAAGCGTGACCAGCATCGGTTTGGCAGTCAAACCGAGGGCGAAGAAGACCAGGGCCAGGGCGTAAAAAACTCTGCGTCTTGCATTCTGCGATTTCCATTCTTCTGTGTAGCGGATGTAAGCCCAGATTGTCAGCATCCAGAATAAGGTGCTCAACACGTCCTTCCGCTCGGCAACCCAGGCGACGGATTCGACATGGAGCGGGTGCCAGGCGAACAGCGCCGCAACGATGGCGCTGCGCCAAAGCGCGGTGGTCATTCGGCGCAAAATGGCGAACAGGAGAAGGGAATTCAGGATATGAAAGACAACGCTGGTGGCATGGTGGCCGCCGGCCCGCGTCCCAAACCACTGGCAGTCCAGCGCGTGTGACATCCAAGTCAGGGGATGCCAGTTGCTGGCATAAGTTGTCTGCCAGCACCAAGCCAGGTTTTGCCAGTTGAAGTGCCGGATGTGGAAATTGTTGACGATGTATTCAACGTCATCGAAGTTGATGAATTGATAGTGAAGGACGGGCGCGTATAGAAGCGCGGTCCCGACCGCAAGAGCCATACAAATCAGCCATGTCCGAAGTTTCCGGTTCATCAGTACGGATATCTATTGATGGTTAATCTGGTGTGAGCCATAGAGTTCGAGCAATTGGCGGCTTTTGGCCGCACCGTTCGTGTCGCTCAGGGCAATCGCCATATCATAAGCCTGCCGCGCCGTGGCAGTGGCTTTGTCGAAGTCCCCGGCCTGGTCGTACGCCTCCGCAAGGCCGATACAAGCGCGCAGGTTAAAGCGGTCGGTGGCAAGGAGGGCGAGGAACTGGGCTTGGGCTTCCTGCGGCTGGTTGCGTTTGAGCGCAACTATGCCCAGCGGAAAGTGAACGTCCACCCGGCGCGGGTCCAGCCGGAGCGCCGTCCGCAATTCGGAATCGGCGTGGCCGTAGTCGCCTTGCAACAGCAAGATGCCGCCCAGCACATCATGGGCAAAGGCATAATTCGAGCTGAGATGGATGGCTATGTCGCATTCCATGCGGGCGACTTCCAAGTCTTTGATATCGCGGAGGTAGGCGGCGTAATCGGCATGGGCGCTGGAATTGTTGGGCATCACGTCAATGGTATGGAGATAGAGCTTGGCGGAATCGCTCCAATAGAGAAGCTGCCGGTGGCTGACGGAGCAACAAGCGGCGAGCGCCACAGCCGCAGCCGTCCCGGCAATCGCGCGCCCATGACGCCAGCCGGTGGCAATGTCCCAGCCTTCCCAGCATATTATGATGAAGAGGCCGATGGTGGAAAGATAGGTGTAATGGTCAGCCATAGGCGGCGCATCCACCCATACCAGACCGACCACAGGAACCATAATCCCCAAATACAGAAGCCAGCCGGTAAGCCAGAAAGGCCGCGCTTTCCAAAGGCGGACGGCCGTGACGGTAATGGCCAGGATGGTCAGCGCGGCCAACAGGACTTCGGCTGGCGACCAGTGCAATTCCAAGGGATAGACGGCGACCATGCCGGTGGGCCAGATCGTTTTCTCGATGTATCGGAAGTAGGTCAGCAGCGCATTGGTCAGGCGTGTGGTGAGTGGGATTTGGCCGCTGGATTGCACCAAATGACCGGCGGCCTTGAGGGTCATGGCGCAGGCAATGATGGAAAGGAATAGGAAGGGGAGCTTTTCGATCAAGAGGCGCAAAAGGACAGGCGAGCTAACGGTAGGGCGAGACTCTGTCGAGCCCTGAATGGTATTCGGATTGAGATTAAGATTAGGATTAGGATTAAGATTAGGAGAGGCCGGTTGCATCCTGCGCAAGGGCCACCAATCCAGCAGCAGCAGGACGAACGGCAGGGTAACTAGCATCGGCTTGGACATCAATCCCAGGGCGAAGAAGAACAGGGACAGGGAGTAAAACAATTTCTGCTTTCTGCTTTCTGCTTTCTGCTTTTCCACATAGCGGATGTAGAACCAGATTGTGAGCATCCAGAAGAGGGCGCTGAGGACATCCTTGCGTTCGGAAATCCAGGCGACGGATTCGACGTGGAGGGGGTGCCAGGCGAACAGCGCCGCCACAATGGCGCTGCGCCACAGGGCGTTGGTCATCCGGTCCAGCACAAGGAAGAGGAGGATGGCGCTGAGGATGTGCAGGAGCACGCTGGTGGCGTGGTGGCCGCCGGGCTGAGCGAGACCGTAGAGATGGTAATCCAGCGCGTGGGACATCCAGGTGAGGGGATGCCAGAGGCTGGCGTAGCCGGGTTGGAAGCACCAGTCGAGCGTCTGCCAGCTCAAGGACCGAATATGCGGATTGTCCATGACATAGACGGGGTCGTCGTAGTTGACGAACCCGAAGTGGAGGGCGGGGAGGTAGAGGAGCGCAGTGCCGAGCGCCAGCGCAAGGCAGACCAGCATTCTCCGCTGTTTATCATTGGCAATCACGCGGGGAGTTTAGCCAAAGCAAGGCCGGGAAGAAAGGCATTTGAACCGCATTTGAACCGCAAAGAACGCATAGAACGCAGAGAAAGAAAGCTTGCTGCATGGACCGCGGATAGAGGACAAAAGGCCTTGCGCTATTTGACAAATCCTGCAAGATCAGGAAGAATGGGCGTCCTCAATATGGCAAAGCGAACATCCAAGTCCTTGCGCGAGACGGCGAAGGAGTATCTGAACGCTCTTTCCGAGGAAAAGGCGCGGCGCGTTCTGAGAAAGCCCAGTTTAAGGCCTCGAAAGCGGGCGGGCCGCCGCCTGAAAGCCAGCAATCGCTGGCAGGAATGGGAACTCGCCTTGTTGGGTACGGCGAGCGACTGTGATGTTGCACGTCAGATCGGGCGAACCGAGGAGGCAGTGAAAGGAAGGCGCACAAACCTGGGAATTCCGCAATTGGGCAAACGCCATCTCTGGCAGAAATGGGAGGATGCCTTGGTGGGGACGGCGAGCGACAGCGACGTTGCGCGTCAGATCGGGCGGACCGAGTCGGCTGTGAGAGGAAGGCGCGTGCTACGAGGGATTCCCAAACCGATATTGGGCAAGACCTTTCACTGGCAGGAATGGGAGGACGCCTTGCTGGGCACGGCGAGCGACCGGGACATTGCGCGTCAGCTCGGGCGGACCAAGGTAGCTGTGGTGCAAAGGCGCATACATCGGGGGATTCCGCAGTGGGGCAAGCCCTATTTCTGGACGGCTGCGGAGGAAGCCTTGCTGGGCACGGCGAGCGATCGGGACATTGCGCGTCAGGTCGGGCGGAGGGAGGGGACTGTGAGAGCAAAGCGCATAGCTATGGGAATTCCGAATGGGGGCAAACCCCATTTCTGGTCGGTCGCGGAGCAGGCCTTGTTGGGCACGGCGAGCGACCGGGAGGTCGCGCGCCAGCTTGGACGAAGCGCCCCATCCGTGCAAGGCAAGCGCCTGATGCTGCGGATTCCAAGCTGGGGCAAAAGCAAAGCTCGGCCTTGGACGCCCGAAGAGGATGCCTTGCTGGGCACGGCGAGCGACAGCGAAATCGCGCGCCAGATCGGGCGGACTGAAATGGCTGTGTTGCTAAGGCGCAGGCGTTTGGGGATTCCAAACGGGGGCAAACCCCATTTCTGGAAGCCGGAGGAGACCGCGTTGTTGGGGACGGCGAGCGACAGCGATGTTGCGCGGCGGATCGGACGAACCGAGATGGCTGTGCGAGCAATGCGTGTAATCCGGGGGATTCCAAGAGGGGGCGATACTTTTCGCTGGAAGGCCGCGCACATCGCCTTGCTGGGCACGGCGAGCGACCGGGAAGTTGCGCGTCAAATTGGACGAACTGAAAAAAGCGTGGCGCACAAGCGATTGAGGCTGGGGATTCCGAAGTGGGGCTGCTGGAACGCCGGGGAGATCAAGTTGCTGGGCACGGCGAGCGACAGCGAAATTGCGCGTCAAATTGGTCGAACTGAAAAAAGCGTGAAAAACAAGCGCCAGAAGCTGCGGATTCCGATGTGTGGCGAAACCATTGCTTTGAAATCAAAGGAGGATGAGTTGCCGGGGACAATGTCGGATCACAAGATTGCCGCCAAAGTGAAGCGGGCTGTGGCACCTATACATCATCGCGGCCGACGGAAGAAGATAACCTCCCGCAAAGCGCAAGCCGCCAAGGGCTGGACGGAGGAGGAATTGGCCAGGATGAAGAAGTTCCTGGATTCCGAAGCGGCCGGGCTGACGGGGCGCGGGAAACAGAGGTGAGGAAAGAGGGGAGGGAGAACCACGGATTTCACGGATCACACGGATAAACAAATTTCTGCTTTCTGCTTTCCAAATTTCTGCTTTTCTTTCCCAGTGGTAGCGCGTACGGGAATCGCACCCGTCTTTCAGCCTTGAGAGGGCCGTGTCCTAACTGATAGACGAACGCGCCTATTCACGGTATCGTAGGATGTTGGGTGGAGGATGTCAAGATACGCGAACAAGGATGAAACAAAGATGCGCATGGACGCAGATGGACAAGGCAGATACAACCACTTTCAGGGTTGTGACCTCGGCATGGCTCACCCCAGGGTAGCTCGTTCCTCGCAACCCTGGGCTGGATTATTCGATCCCTTCGGGATTGTGTTCTTGCGGCGGCGGAAGAGGAAGGCGGAGGCGCCGATTATGGCAAGGGCTATGGTGCTTGGTTCGGGAACTTGGCTGGCGTTGAGTTCGGGGGACTCTGTCAAACTAAAGCTCTGAAGGCAGGTGTAGGTGCCGTCTGACACGCCCTCCAGAAATGGGGCCGCAACTTGTGGCGGGGTTGGGAAGCCATTATTATCCTGGGTCATTACGCTGGCGGGTTCAGCCAGATTATTTATCTCGAAGATAGCGGATTGGCCCCACGGAACTCCAGCGGCTTGAGCGGCGGCCAAGGTGGAGAACTGGCCGCCTCCATTGAACCAGGCAACAACTGCCGCAGCGGCATTGTTTCCAAGGTAGGCGGGGCCAGTTTGGAATTTGCCACCGGAACCGATATAACCTGTCCCTGGAATGCCAAGGTCAGGAATCGGGTTAGGCTCGTCGAAATAGCCCGGTCCAAACTGGGCGGAACTGGTGGCAAAAGTGCTCTGATACTGAGTGAGCGGCGACAAGGACGCAAGAGTCGCGCCGGGCGGGATGGACTGGCTGGTCGTTGTGCTTAACGCATAAAGCTCCGCAGTAAAGAGGTTGCCATAGGTGTACAACGACGCGCCAAGGCCGGAGAACGAAACTGGGGTGGTTCCTGTGTATGAAGATCCGCCAATCGGCGTCCCAGCATACGTAACCCCGCTTGTCCCATTGCCTGTAGCCTCGTTCTGAGCTGCGGTATTGCCTTGCTCTTCTACGCCAGGACTGCCTGGATCAGGACTAAAAACCTGCGCATCCACTCCATAAAATGGCTCAAAAGGCATAAACGTCACCCTCCCTTGTGCGTAAGTGCCGGTCCCGCATACCATTATCAAACCGATGATTGCCATCTTCCTCGTCATACCACCATCTACCTCTTGTTATTGAGTATATAAGAGAAAAAGAGAGCCAGCTGTTGGCCGGCTCTCTTGCGCAAATCAAAACTGAATTCGGCTTACTTCTTGCGGCGGCGGGCCAGGAATGCGCAGGCGCCAATCACGCCAAGAGCAATCGTGCTCGGCTCAGGAACCGCAGTCAGGTTGAAGCTCTGAAGGTAGGAGCTGAAGTCGGCCGTGTCCGCCAGATATGTGGGACCTAACTGACCTTGCGTTACCTGATTGTTGTTATCCTGAGTCATTACGCTGGACGGTTCCGTCAAGCCAGTGATCTCGAAGACGCTGGACTGTCCCCAAGGAACGCCAGCAGCTTGAGCAGCGGCCAAAGTGTTGAACTGACCACCGCCATTGTACCATGCGACGACTGCCGCAGCCGCGTTGTTGCCAAGGTAAGTTGGGCCAGTATGGGTCCTGCTGGGCGTACTAAGGAACCCCGTACCTGGGATTCCAGGGTCAGAAGACGGGGGAACGGCTGCGTAAAAATACCCGGCTCCCAGTCCGGTGGTATCAGTTGGGAATGTGCTTTGATATTGGGTCACCGGCGACAAGGACGCCAGAGTCGTGCCGTCGGGAATGGCTGTGCTTGTCGTCGTGCTCAACGCATAAAGCTCCGCCGTGAACAGGTTGCCGTACTGGTAATACGTTGAGGTCGGGCCGATTGAAGCGGGCGCTGAACCGCCTGTGTATGACGCGCCGCCGAGCGCTGTGCCAGCGTAGGTGACTCCGGTTGATCCATTGCCTGCCAATGTGTTCTGCGCCGCAGTATCCCCTTGCTCTTGAACGGTGGGCGTCGCGGGATTAGGACTATAAACTGCCGCGTCAACACCCGCGCCCAAAGCGTACGGGTAGAAATATACAGTACCTTGAGCGTATGCCCCAATAGAGCATAGCGAAACAAGGCCGACGAGTGCGATTTTTTTCATAATGTTTGCGTGATTGAGGGGTGGATTTTGTTATTGGTGATTATTTGGTTAATTGATGGTAAAAGTACGAACCCAATTATTCGGGGTCGCACTTGCAGAATAGTAAAAGAACCCCAAACCAACCGTGTTCGTCGGTGAAGCACCATGCGGAGCCGACCAAAATCCAGGGCCACCAGTGCTCTCATAAATATTCACTGGATTATAGCCGATACCGCTAACATAGGTGTAAGCTATATCATTCACGCCAGGCACAAGGCCCAAGTCGGTATCTAAAGCGCCTGTTTGCGGGATTATGGAACTGATGAGATTAAAACCTTGTTGCAGCGTGTTCGTCACGGAACCTTGCGGCACCTGACCCACAAAGGTCATCGTGAAATCCGCGCCTGGATTATAAATGAAGCAAGCCTGCCCTGGATTAAACGAGGTTCCTTTCGCTTCGGTAGCGCTGCTCCAAAAAGGCGCCCCACCAGGTACTTGTTCCACGATCAGAACACCTAAAAATGCAGTGGTATAGGGGTAGATGATACAATTGACGTAAGGATCCGGCGTCGTTGCACCGCCATTGAGGAGCGTCGGGCCAAAAACCGCATCAAAGGATTGCGCCGTCTGCTGATTGGTCAAGTACAACTGGTCCGCGATGATCGAAAAACCTGGGGGAACATCCACGTTGATGTAGCCGACGGCGTTGAGGGAATAGACCTGAGCCATAGCGGACGCGCCACTGAGCGCGGCCAACAGGCCCGACAGAATTAGTGTTTTTGTTCTCATAATTTTAACTTTTGTTGTCCGTGTGTGTGTGAATTTCTCAGAAATCAAAGCCGATGTCAACGGTTTTTTTCACTTTTTTTCACTTTTTTTTCGACTGTGTTACAAAAAAGACGCTTTCATAAGCTCTGATAGCTGTATTTTCCACCATTTTGGGGCGTTTGTAAAGGGGTTTTTGCAAGAATTTGGGGATATTTTACGGGAGGGGGCGGTTTCAATGGACATAAGGGACACAATAGACGCAAGTGACGTGGATGCAATTACTTATGGAGAAATGTCCGGTTTGGCGTGTTCCCCACGCGACCCGTATGCGGCGATTTCCTGTTGGAGCAAGGCGGCCAGGGGGTCCTGCTTTTGCCCGACGGCCAGTTCCAAGGCGCGGCGGGCTGTTGGCAGCGCCCGTCCAAAATCTCCCTGGGAGGCGTAGGCGGCCGCAAGCGTGCGCAAGATCACAGGATTGGCTTCGCCGCTCAATTGGCCGGCCTTTGTGGCGAGCGCCACGGCTCGGGCGGGATTGCGGAGGGACGGATCGGATGCCGTTGCCAGGAAGAGGGCCAGATTGTTCAACGCATTCAAGTGATTGGGGTTGATTTCGAGGGCCTTTTGCCAGGAGTCAACAGCCTCCCTGGCTTGGCCGCTCCTGGAGCAAGCCGTTCCAAGCCCGTCCCAAGCGTCGGCAAAGCGCGGGCCGGCCTTCGTCGCCTGTCGAAAGAACAAAATGGCCGGCTGGAATTTTCCCGCTTGCAAGAACTCGTTGCCGAGGTCGCACCATCTTCGCACGGGGTCAGGAAAGAGGGCGGCGGCTTTTTCCAGGGAGGCCATGGCGCCTGCTGCATCTCCCTTGAGGAGAAGGGCCTGACCCAGGTTGTTTTGGGCGGTCGCATTGTCAGGATCCAGTTTCGCGGCCATGCGGTAATGCGCGATGGCGTCATCCAGCCTGGACTGCCTGACAAGAACGTTGGCCAGGTTGCAGTGGGCGTCAACGAAAGAGGGCTGGATTGCCAGGGCCTTCTGGAAACTGGCGACGGCTTCATCCAATTTGCCCTGCGAGACAAGAGCGGTGCCGAGGTCGTTATGGGCTTCGGCGTAACCGGGCCGGATGGCCAGGGCCTTTTTGAGATACGTGATGCCTTCAACTGGTTTGCCCTCCCTGGCAAGGACGGCGCCCAGGTAGTTGAGCGCCACGTAATTCTCGGGATCGCAATCCACCGCGCGCGTCCACAGCGACACCTCGTCGCGCCAATATGAGGTTTGGGCGCGCGCGCAAACGGCCAATGCGCAGATCGCGGCCAACATTAACCCTCCCAAAACCAGCCGGCGATGCATCCATCCCTTGCTTGCGTCCGCCGCCGCCCAAGTCAGCGCCATGACCAGCCCGATTCCCGGCAGGTAGGTGTAGCGGTCAGCATGGGCGGCCTCGGACGAAATTTGGATGATCCCAATCACCGGAAGCAACATCGCCAGATACCAGAGCCACCCCACCAACAGGAATGGGCTTTTCTTGCGCGATTGGATGACGCCAGCGGTAATCGCGACGAGGAGGATGCACGCCATGCAGACCAGCCAAATCGGCTGTCCATGCGGCGGCATGGCGTACGGCGTGGCCAGTCCTGCGGGGAACACCGTTTGCCTCAGATAAACCACGTAGGAGACTACTGCATTGCCGATGCGTTCAAACAACGGGAAATGATTGAGATTAATCAGGAGCATCCCGGGCATAAGCGCCGCGATCCCACACGCTGCGGCCGCAATGGCCAAAAGTGGCAACTTCTCCCTAACCAGCCGGAGAAATTCCCGCTGATTGTGGAAGCGGCCCAGCGGCCAATAATCCAGGAGGAGCAACACCAGCGGCAGAGTGGCGACCATGGTCTTGGCCAGCAGGCCCAGGCCAAACAACAAGGCTACCGTGAGATACCCGGTCCGGGACGGCTTGCCCGGCTGGCGCACATACCGGACATAAGCCCCAACCGTCAGCACGAAAAAGAGACCGCTTAAGACATCCTTGCGCTCCGAGACCCAAGCCACCGATTCCACCCGCAACGGATGAACCGCGAACACCGCCGCCACAAACGCGCTGCGCCACTGGCTCCCGGTCATTTGCCGCAACACCAAGAACAACAGCACGGCAGTCGCGGCGTGAAGCAGGACGTTGACCATGTGATGGCCTCCGGCGCGCAGGGTGAAAATCTGGCAGTCCAGCATGTGGGAGAGCGTGGTCAACGGAACCCAGTTGCAAACCTGTGCGTGAGTAAAGGCCCAACCAACGGCTTTGACAGACAGCCCCTTCTGGACGACCACGTTGTCGCACACGTTATCGTAGTCATCGTAATCCATGAACCCAAAACGGGCCGTTTGCCCAAAGACCGCCAAGACCGCCAACACGAGAATAATGGAAATCCACACTGCCTGTGGAGCTTTTGGAGATCCAGCTTTTTGGGCGGTTTGTAAAGGGGGTTTTTGAGAATTTGCCATAATTTTCACGGGGGGGGCCTAAAGGGAAATTACAACGACTTTCAACGAATTGGCCGCGGGGGCGCTGGCCAGGGCCACGGCGGCGGCGGTCTCGGCGAGGGGGAATTGGTGGGTGATGAGCGGGCGGATGTCGAGTTTGCGGCTGAATATGAGGCGGGCAACCTCGTCCTGGAGGGTGAAATCGGAAGAGTAGCTGCCGAGGAGGTCTTTTTCGAGGGCGCAGATGGCCGATAAATCCAGGGGAAGTTGTGAGGGTTGAGTCAGTGAATTAGTGAGTTTGCCCGACGCAAGGGGGAGGAGGCTCTGGGCGTTGCGATGGGTGTGGGCGAAGAGGAGGATTTTGCCGGAGCCGCGCACAAGGTCCATCGCCTGGAGGACCGCAGCTTGGGAGGGGACGGCGATTATGGCGGCGTCGAGGCAGGGAGCGGCTTTTTGCAGTTTTTGCGCCAGGTTGGGGGCATCGGCGCGGAAGGCGGCGGTTGCGCCCCATTGGCGGCCCAGTTTGAGGCGGGAGTCCATGAGGTCGGTGGCGAGGACGGTTATCCCGCGCAGGCGGAGGATTTTTGTGAACATGAGGCCTATCGGGCCTTGGCCAATGACCAGCGCGGTATCACCGGGCTGCAAGCCGAGGCGGTTGACGCCTTTGAGGACAGTGTTGACCGGCTCGATCATGGCGCCTTCGGCAAAGGTGTTGCGGGCGGGGATTTTGACGACGCCGGGCAGGACAAAGCGCATGACGCGCACGTATTCGGCGTAACCGCCGCCCGCCGGCTCGAATCCGGCGGTGATGCCGGTGCGCTTGTATTGGGGGCATTGGGCAAAGGCGTGGTGGCGGCAATAATGGCATTTGAGGCACGGAACGTGGTGGTGGAGGGCCACGCGGTCGCCGACGCGGAATTTCGACGGGCCGGGGCCGATTTTGACGATGACGCCGGCGGTTTCGTGTCCAAAGATGCGGGGCGGGGGCAGGTCGCCGTGTTGGATTTTCTTGATGTCAGTGGGACAGACGCCGCAGACGGCGACCTTGACGAGGAGTTCGCCGCGCTGGATGGCCGGAACGGGGACGGTTTCGAGGCGGAGGTCGTTTGCGCCGCGATAGACGACGGCGCGCATGGTGGCGGGAATGACCACGGATTTCACAGATTTCACGGGTGGGAAAGACATGTGGATTGCGGATTGCGGATTGCGGATTGGCTGATCGGTCGGATCGGTCTGATCGGACTTATTTCGGCAGCTGCCAGTTGCGAAATTTCGCGGTTTTGGGGCCGGTGGTCATGTCGAGGCACAGGAAAATGGGTTTGTTAGGCTTTATTGAGCTTTATTGACCTTTAGCCGCCTTGATTCACCTTGATTAGGCTTGATTAGGTTTGATTGGCCTTGATTGGGCACGACTGGGGTGGATTGAGCGGCTGGGGAACGTTCGGCGGGACACCGAACGCGGCGGGCGGGACGGCCGCGCTCCCCGATCAAGGGATTTTGGCGGTTCGATGGCGTGTCCATATATATATGGCAACAGCGGCCGGCAGGGGCGCCGGCCACAACATGTCCCGATGGAATCGGGATGGTCCCGGGGAAGGGTGATTCCCCCTTTGGCCTTTTCCTTTCTCACTATCCGAAGGTAAGGTTTTATGAGGGGGGAGTCAACGGAAAAATGCGCGGGAGGGATGGGACGGATAGGACCAATAGGACGAATAGGACGAATGGGACGCTCCGCAGGAGCGGCGGGCTGCCTCGCGTCCCCTTCCGCGCTGACTCTGAATCTCTCAAGGCCCGCGCCCCGGAACATTGGTGGCCCCCGAAGTTGAAAAACGGTATGGCGATTCGCTCATAAGCTGGCTCGCGGCAGTTTCCAGCGCCGCCCGGATTTCCTCGTGCGTGGTGCCATTCCGGCCGTTGAATACCGCCGCAATGTTGATCCCGTCCGACCGCCAGACCATGATGGCCGTCGAACCGTTCAGGCTGCCATACATCCACCACGTGTCGTTGCTGATATCGCGCGGCTTGCCCGTCTGCCAATACTCCTCCATGAACGCGCACAGATATTTTGCCGATGCACAGACCGGCCCGCCCGCCCTCAGATTCCACACCGCGCGATTGGTTTGCTGGGCCGGCGTCAGTTCCTGCGGTTGTCCAACCTCCCGGCACTTGCTTTTCTGCAACAATCTTTCCCGGTAATAAGTCCCCGGTGTCACCCCCGACTCTTGCTCCACAACGTACCGCATCGTATCAAATCCGAAATTGGAATATTTGTACACCGCGCCCGGCTCATCTTGCAGCGGACGCGACATCACCTGCGCCAGTAACACCGGAATGGTGAATGGCGGGCGTCCTCCCGCCGCCCTGGCCAGGCCGGTCAATTCGTCCACGATGTCGCCGCCCCAGCCGGCCTTGTGCTCCAGCACCTCTTCAAACGTGATGTTCGTCACCCGCCAGTCCGCGACGCTTCCCGCAGGATGGATGCCGAGCGTCGAAAATAACGGAGACTCAAGACTCAGCCTGCCTTCCGCGGCCAGCTTCCTCACAGCCGCCGCCGTGATCGGCTTCTCGCAACTGGCAATTCCAAAATAAGCGTTGGCCGGCGCGGCGGTCTTGTGTTGCCGGTCCAGCCAGCCGTAACCGCGTTCATACAACAACCGCCCCCGCCTCGAAATCGCCAGCGCTCCAGCCGTGCAGTTGATCTTCTGCACAAAGCCAATCATCACCTTGTCCAATGCCGGGATCGCCAGCTTGTTCGTTCCGATGGATATGGGCACTGTGTCAACAGCCGGGACGGCGGCGCCCATCCCTGACAGCCGGAAAACAACCAGGAAGAAAAACGGCCACCCTAAACGAAGGCAGACTGTGGTTCCCACGACTTTCAAAATCCGTCGCATTATTCTATCAATTGGATACGCGTCAACATGGGCGCACACCAATACCATGCCCGATCGCGCATCCTCTGTCCACTGGCGAGTGCCGTGAATTGCCTGCCCGGGCGCATGTTGCAATCACGACCACTCGATTTGCGCCCCAGAGCCGCGTCTCATCCCTCTCCTCCACACACTTGTGGAGGAGAGGGCCGGGGAGAGGAGGATTTATTGGTGGTACTGTCATGCGCCCCGCGTGGCCCGCCCGCATACTTCTCACTTCGGCAGGGGCGGCTCCTGCCGGGCCGTTTGCGAGAAGGAACCCCGGCCCGGCAGGAGACACCAGCCACAACATATTTTGGTTCATAGTCAAGGGAAAAAACGAAGCATGAGAGGCCACCGTTTGCCGCTTTCAACCCAGTCTTGAAGAGCGGAACCAAACGCCACGTTCCCGCCGTGAGGATTCTGGGAAAGCGAACCAAACCCTGGGTTGACACCGGCACCGTCGCTTGCAAAAAGTGTCAATAGTGGACTGACACCGGCTCGTCAAGCTCACGCTGTCACTTTTCTAGGACTGACCCTTTCACTGACCCTTTCATGATATTCTGCTGCGGATGAATGGGCAGGGAAATCGTCGAATCAGGACGCTTGATTCTGCGGGCGGTGAAATTAGACTTGGCTCAAAGAAAGAACGCATGAATGTTCCATGAATGAATACGCCACTACGCCGTTATTGCCCAGGCGCGATTATTTGGCCCGAATCGCCCGCAGCCTTGGCTTGGGTTTGTCTATCATCGCCATTTGTCTTGGCATTGGCATGGTTGGTTATCACTGCTTGGAGAGACTTTCCTGGATTGACGCCTTCCTCAACGCCGCGATGATTTTGTCCGGGATGGGGCCGGTGGCCACATTGCAGACCAATGCCGGCAAATTGTTCGCTGGTTGTTACGCCCTGTTCAGCGGATTGGCGCTCATTTCGATCCTGGGCATTATCATGGCCCCGGTCGTGATCCGTTTCCTGCATAAATTCCATTTGGATCTGCACGCCAAAGAGACCGCGTCCCGCAAATCCTGACCGCTTTGTTCAACTGTGTGGCCGCAATTGGTTGAATGCTGGCGGGTGGGGAGGATAACAGGACGAATTGGCCCCTGTATGGAGGGGAGGGAGAAGAATTCTGTCGTGCGCCCGCAGAACTGACCCTTCATCGCTTCTGAATCTTAATCCTAATCCTAATCGTAATCTCTCAATTGTCATTGTTGACTGGACCGCCCTCCGGAACTTCCTGCGGCAGTGGAGATGGTGCCGGTAGCGGTTGTGCCGCTGCTCTGCGCTGCCTGGTTCGCGCGCTGCGCCAGCACATTGACCAGGCTGCTGCTTGTGCTTGTCGTTTGCGTGCTGGATTTGACGAGGTCTGACAATGCCGCTTGCATGTCTGGAACATCACCATATACGGGGTGATACACAAAAACGTCCACCGCGCCTGCATCGTTGGCGTCCATCTCCGTGATGATGTTTTCTATCTGCGCCATGGTGGCTTTTGAGGCAGTAACCAGGACCGATTGTGTGCGCCCGTCAGGCACCGCAATGACCGCAGCCTGCTTCTTCGCGCGCTCGCTGAGTCCGGCCCCGGAAGTGGCCGCCGGCGCGCCGGTCACAAACTGCGCGCCAGGTCCCCGTCCGTTATTTTGCCGGCCGGTCTGCGCGGTTGGATCCGGGAAAAGCAATGCGATTTGGCTCGCGACGTTCGTCGCATCCGCATGACGGAGGCTGAAGACTTGAAATTGAAGCACATCGTCTTGTTGAATGTCCAGCGTATGGATTAGATTCGAAATGCCCGGCATGATGTCCGTCGGCGCGCTGACCAACACGGCGTTGTTATGGTCGTCGGAAACCGCGTTGACGCGGATTGCCGCGCGCCTGGAGCTCCCCGTTCCAGTGCCGCCCCGGTTGCCCAGAACGTTCTGGAATGTATTGCCCTGGTTGGCAGCGGCATCCTGTGCCCCAAAAACATCCTTCACTTCCTGCGCAATGGCCTTCGCATCGGCGTGCTCCAGCGTAAAAACTTCCAAATCGCTCCCGCCTGAGCTGTCCAGCGCCTGGATGATTTGCGTGAACCTCCGGATGTCCGCCTGCCGGGCAGTCATGATAACGGAGTTGCCGCCCTCGTGGGCAACCAACCCGGCATCCGGCGGCAGCAATGACGACAGATCCTTCACCGACTGGGTTGGACTCAAGCTGTGCAGGCCGATCACCTCCGTCACTATACGGACGTCTTGCGGAATGGAGGCCGCTTCGTGGTTCCAAACCCGCACCGGCGTCAGGTTGAACCGTTGCGCGTCTTCAACGGTCATGATCGTTAGTGTCTGCCCGTCCGGAATGGCGGTCAAACCGCGCAGCGCCAGGACTTTGTTGAGAACCAAAACGATCTCCTCCCCGTCGAGCGGCCTGGTGCTGACTATGTCCACGGTCCCCTGCGTTTCCGTGTTGGCCTCCCTGATGATCGTGAAACCGGCCGCTTCGCTCAGATGCTTCAGCGCCTCGTCCAAAAGGACCCCGCGCAAATTCAGTATCAGGCCCTTTTCAGCCGTGCCTGTCGTTAATAATGAGTTATCTCCGCCCCGGGCGCCGAGGATGGCCTTGGTCTCGATCACCTGCGCTGTCTGCCTGCCCTCTTCTGTTGCTTCCCGGACTAAGCCGGTTTGCGCCGGCGCGCTGCTGCCAACTGCAATCCAACTGGCGGCCAAAACGGTCAACATCCATCGTTCACGTGTCTTCATGGTTGGTTCTCCTGTTCGCGACGTGCTTGCAATCTTGCCATCACGTCCTGGTTGTTCGGAGCCGCGGGTTCGGGTGTGCCGGCCTGCGGGCTGGTTGCGCCAAAGCCGGTGTCATATCTGCCGCCATCGGCGACTGAATTGTCATCGGTCACGGCGGCAGACCTGCCGGAGAACTGCCGGTTGTAGTTGCCGGCAGATCTCCGGGTGGCTGTGGCGGAGCCGTAAGTCGCCGGCACCGACACCTTGATCCACTGCCCCCCATCCCGCCGTGTCATTCCCATTTGGTCCTTCAGCGTTATCACCTCCTCGTTCGTATTCATCAACTTCACTTCATCCAGACTGATTGACTGCACCTTGAAGCCATTGATCTTATCGTTGACAACAACCGTCCTGGATTTGGGAGCGCCGTCTCCGCTGAAAAAAGCGTCGAAACCCTTCCCCACCGTTTCCGCCGCGCCGCGGAAGCTGAAAGTCTCGATGCGCGGCTGGCGGGCGGGTTGCCGGGGCGTGGCGGCGGCTTCCCGGTTCGTCGGCCCGTTCACCCGGGTTTGGTCAAATATATTCCTATGGAGCATGACTTGAAACTGGCCCATGCCCTCCGGGTTGGCCGCCTCCACCGCCGCGCCGGCCGGGTCATCCCCGGCGACCGCCGCGCATGGAATCATTGTGAGCATTGGAACCGTGAAGCAACCTGCCGCCAGGCTGCTGATTAATTTAGTAAGAGTATTCATACAACCTGGTTGATTACATGCATCAGCCGTGCCAACGCTTCACGCAGCGCTTCCAAGGCGGCATGCCGTATATTGATCAGCCAAACCGCGCAAAGTTTGCGCTCTGCTGTGCAAGGCCTGCGCTAACCGTGCGCGCCGCCATCGCCCCCTCGACAACAACCCCGAAATGTGGCATTCTATTACCCATGATTGTTATCATCAGCGGAACCAACCGCCCGGGCAGCAACACCCGCAAGGTCGCCGCCCGCGTCGAAGCAGCCTACAACACTCACGGCGTCAAGCCCGCATTGCTCGATCTGGCCGACTTGCCGCCCGAGATCTTTTCCCCGACCTCCTACGCCGCCAAGCCTGCCGCCTTTTCCCGCTTCACCGCCGCCGTTCTCGCCGCCGACGGATTGGTGGTCGTGACCCCCGAATACAATGGCAGCCTGCCGGGCATCCTGAAGTATTTTATTGACATGCTTCCGTTCCCCGAAAGTTTCGAGCGCCGTCCTGTTTGCTTTGTCGGCCTGGCGGCGGGGATGTGGGGCGCTCTGCGGCCCGTCGAGCAATTGCAGGCCATCTTCGGCTATCGCAACGCCCTCATCTTTCCAGAAAGGGTCTTCATGCCGGGCATCGGCAAACTGCTCGACGAGTCGGGCCGCTTCACCAGCCCGGAAATGCAGCAACGCCTGGAAAAGCAGGCCGGCGGTTTCATCAGCTTCGTTGAGGCTCTGCGCGCCGCGAAAATCCTCCCCGCCGCGAGCGTTTCCGCCTAACCGAACGCGCCCGCCTACTTGGCCCGGCGCAAAATCGTGTCCCGCTGCGCCCACGCCGGGTCGGCGGCCGGATAATCCAGATTGTAATGCAGGCCCCGGCTTTCCGGCCGCTCCATAGCCGACCTGATGATCAATTCCGCCACCGTTGCGATGTTCCGCAACTCCAGCAAATCGCTGTTCACCGTGAAGTCCCAGTAGTATTCCAGAATCTCCTCCTGCAAATGCGCGATCCGGCTGCGCGCCCGCCGCAATCGCTTGTTCGTCCGCACGATCCCCACGTAATCCCACATCAGACGACGGATTTCGTCCCAATTGTGGGACACCACCACCAGTTCGTCCGGGTCGTGCGCGTCTCCCGAGTGCCAGTCGGGGATGGTCACGCCGACGGCCGGTTCCCGATGTTCCTCCGCGCGACGCGCCGCCCGATGCGCGCACACCAGCGCCTCCAAAAGCGAATTGCTGGCCAACCGGTTGGCCCCGTGCAGCCCCGTGCAGGCCGCTTCCCCCGCCGCGTAAAGCCCCCCGATCTCCGTCTCCCCGTCCACCGTCGTCACCACCCCGCCACACTGATAATGCGCGGCGGGCACCACCGGGATCGGTTCCTTGGTCATGTCAATTCCATAACCCAGGCACGTCGCGTAGATGTTGGGAAACCGTTCCATCAGAAATCGCGCCGGCTTGTGCGTAATGTCCAGATACACGCAATCCGCCCCGCTCTTCTTCATTTCGCTGTCAATCGCACGCGCCACAATGTCCCGCGCCGCCAGCGATTTGAGCGGATGATACCCGTCCATGAACTCCACTCCCGCCCCGTTCTTCAACACCCCGCCTTCGCCCCGCACCGCCTCGCTGATAAGAAACGACTTCGCCTTGGGATGATACAGGCAGGTCGGATGAAACTGCACAAACTCCAGGTTCGCCACCGCCGCTCCCGCCCGATACGCCATCGCAATTCCGTCTCCGGTCGCGATGTCCGGGTTCGTCGTGTACAGATACACCTTCCCGCACCCGCCCGTCGCCAGCAGCACCGTCCCCGCCGCGAATGTCTCCACTCGCCCCGCCGTCTTGTCCAGCACGTACGCCCCAACGCACCGGTTCGGACGCGGATCGAACAACTGGCCCAGCTTCTGCGTCGTAATCAGGTCAATGGCGACATGGTTCTCAAATATCTCGATGTTCGGCTGCGCCGCCACCGCGTCCAGCAGCGCCCGCTCGATTTCACGGCCCGTCACATCCTGCGCGTGAAGTATCCGCCGCTTCGAATGTCCGCCTTCCCGCCCCAAATCCAATTCCCGTCCCCCGGCGATTTCCCGCTCGGTGAACTTCATCCCGACCTCCACCAACTCCGCGATCCGCGCCGGCCCCTCCTGAACGATCGCCCGCACCACCTCCTCGTGGCACAATCCCGCCCCCGCCGCCAGCGTGTCCCGCACGTGCATCTCCACCGAGTCCTCCTTGCTCGTCACGGCCGCAATCCCCCCCTGGGCGTAATTCGTATTGGACTCCGCACGCGATTTCTTCGTGACAATCGCCACTCGGCCCAGCCGCGCCACCTTCAACGCAAACGTCAGCCCCGCAATTCCGCTTCCCAGCACTAGATAATCAAATTTCTTCATCATTCACCGCCGGTTGAACAATACACCCCCGCCACCGCGAAGCCAAATCATCGCCGCTTTCCACTTTTCGGCTCTTAATCTTAATCCTAATCCTAATCTTAATCTCAATCCCATTGCATGGAGATTAAGATTAGGATTAGGATTAGGATTAAGAACAGAAAAATTGGTACAAGATGAAACACTTTGCCACTCTCACCGTCATTGGACGCGACAAGACCGGTGTCGTGGCCGCCATCACCCGTTTCCTCTTCGAGCAGCGGGCCAACATCGAGGCGCTCGAAGAACAGGTCACCCGCGGCCAGTTCAGCATGACCCTCCAGGCCTCCTGGACCGGGCCGGTCGCCCATCAGGCCGTCATCTCCGCCGGCCTTGCCGGCCTGGCCGGCCAACTCGGCATGGAAATCAAGGTCCGCTGGACAAACCCCAACCGCCGCCAGCGCATGGCTCTCATGGTCACCCGCGAACCCCATTGCGCCGAGGCCCTCCTCCAGGCTCTCGGCGCCGGACGCCTCAGCGCGTTCCCCGCCGCCATGATCTCCAACCGCCGCGACCTCGAACCCCTTGCGCGCCGCTTCCGCCTTCCCTTCCATTATGTTCCCTGGCACGACCGCGCGGCGGCCGAGCGGCGCCTCCTCCGTTTGTTGGACGAATTGGAAGTGGATTTTATCACGCTGGCGCGCTTTATGAAAATTCTCTCTCCCAATGTCGTCTGGCGTTTCAAGAACAAGATCATCAACATCCATCCGTCTCTTCTCCCCAGCTTTCCGGGGCCGCAGGCCTATCGTCAGGCCTATGAGCACGGCGTGAAAATCATCGGCGTCACCTCCCATTTTGTCAGCATGCACCTTGATGAAGGCCCGATCATCGCGCAAGCCGCCGCCCCGATTCGCTCCAGCGCCAGCCTCAAAGACATCGTCGCCCTCGGCCAAAAGCTCGAAGCCGCCGTCCTCGTCAAAGCCGTCCGCCTCTATCTCGCGCGCCGCCTCGATGTCCACTGGGGAGTAGTCAAGGAAGTCTGACCGAAATTCATTCCTCTCCTACTCTTAATCTTAATCTCCTTTATCCCATGAGTGATTTGCTCGCCGGATTATTAGCCGCCCTCGTTGCCACCAACACGCCGCCTGCAATCAGCAACCAGCCGCCGCAAAAATCATCCCTTTCCGCTCCGGTCCCCGATCCCAACGATCCCGTCGAAAAAGAGTTCCTTAAATTGGAAGCCGAAGACGACGCGGCGGTTGAGGCGGCTGAAAAACTGTCCGATGCCGCTGGCGCCGCCGCCTTGGCGGGCGACCCC
>Ga0302320_10003993_pt1 | contig 33709 bp, 25 predicted proteins | sample Bog_T0_3_FD_202130 | JGI IMG/M metagenome (GOLD analysis project Ga0302320, IMG submission 202130) | Peat permafrost microbial communities from Stordalen Mire near Abisko, Sweden - Bog_T0_3 | ecosystem: Environmental > Terrestrial > Soil > Wetlands > Peat | place: Sweden: Abisko, Stordalen Mire... | reverse complement strand
AGGCGACACTGACATCCTCGAAGAGCACCTTCGAGCCGTAGCGCATGGTTACATTGCTGACACTAAGCATTCGATTTGATCCTGTATGCGGCCCGTAGCGGGGTATCGGCTGCCGCTGGCCGCCCAAAAATGGGTTGAATCACTGGGTTGAACCTAGGTTCTGAGACGCGCATTCGCGGAAGCCGCGGAGAAGTGCTTCCCCTCAAGTTTCTCATATTCTGTCTGTTCAGGCTCGCATGGCAGTGATTCCTTGCGAAAATCTGCCGAAAAGCGAGGCGCCGGAGACTACACCGCAAGCTCGGGGCCGAAATCACGGCGCAGAATAGTGATCCGTTGATATACTCCTACGATTAGGAAAGGAGGAGAGAGCTTTGGAATTGAGCCTATCGCACTGGCAGTCGACGCCGGACTCGCTCCGGGGAGAAAACGAGCGCCGTGCCCACCCGCGTCTGAGCTGCAAAGGGGTTGCCAAGGTCCTCGTTTTGCCCGACGGTCCTCAGCTCGCCGGTAATCTGGTCAACCTCAGTTTGGGGGGCTGTTGCATCGAGTTCGAGCGAGAGATTCTTGCTCCGATGTATGCCCAGTTGGATGTTTTGCTCGACGCCTGCGACCTCCGCGTACGCCTCTCGGCAGAGATTCGACGCCGGGATGACAATCAGGTCGGGATCCGGTTTCTTGAGATGAGTGCCCGCAAGGAAGAGCAGATTCGTTACTTGATCCAGGAGCTGGTCGAGATTGTGAAGGCCCGCGGAGTGGGCGGAGACGGCAAAGAAAATGCGGGTGATTGAGGCTGGTACCGTTGCCGTATAGATTTGTACTTTCCCAGGTCTCAAATCGAGACCTTCATCGCACCCAAAGTCCGTGACCTTGATTCCTGAATCACGCGGTCAGGGCATTCGATCTACACCGTTCTATTGACCCGCGTAGAGTGTTTTCCTTCGAAAGAGCGGCACCAAAGAACCCCGGTCGAGACTTTTCGGTCCGAGCGCGCAAAGCACCTTGAATCTCGACTGCGTTAGGATTGTTCTATTGCCCGAGTCAATTTGACCTCAGGTTGCCTGAGTCGTACAGGGGCAAAATCCAGAGCCGGAAGCCGAGAAAAAGCGTGAGCATAAAGTTTGCCCGCAGGATGGGCATGGTGCGGCCATCCACGATTCGCGAAATTCTGAAGGTCACCGAACAGGCAGATATCATCTCTTTCGCCGGAGGACTTCCCGCGCCGGAACTGTTTCCTGTGGCCAACATCCTAACCGCAACGGAGCGGGTGCTCAGTCAGGACGGCGCGTCTGCGTTACAGTATGGACCGAGCGAGGGCTTTGCGCCCCTGCGCGAGAGCTTCGCCGCAGAGTCGCGCAAGCGTGGCATCGCCTGCACGGCCGACGACATTCTCATCATGACCGGATCGCAACAGCCGCTGGATCTGATGGGCAAGATCTTTCTCGATGCAGGCGATTGCGTGCTCACCGAGAACCCGACCTATATGGCGGCGTTGCAGGCGTTTCAATCCTATGAGGTGCGATTTGTCGCGGCCCCCACGGATGAGGGAGGCTTGATTCCAGAGGCCCTGCCGGAATTGATCGAGCGGGAACGGCCAAAGTTCCTTTACACCATCCCGAATTTCCAGAACCCGACCGGGGTGACCCTCCGCGCGGAACGTCGCAAGGCAATCTATGAGATCGCCGCCCGCTACGGGCTGGTCATTCTGGAAGATGATCCCTATGGGGCTCTGCGATATGCGGGGACCGGCATTCCTCCCATCAAGTCACTGGATATCGAAGGCCTTGTGGTCTATCTCAGCACTGTCTCCAAGACGATTGCGCCCGGTCTGCGCGTGGGATGGGCGATTGCCTCACAAGAGATTCGCCGCAAGCTGACGATCGCCAAGCAGGCGGCCGATTTGCATACCTCCAGCCTCGACCAGCGTATTGTTCATCGCTATCTTTCCGACTTTGACAGCGATGCGCATGTCGAGCGGATTCGCCACGCATACGGCGAGCGATTCGCGATCATGGATGCTCGGCTGCGCGAGACCATGCCGGCGGACTTTACCTGGACCCATCCCGAAGGGGACATGTTTCTATGGGTTACCTGTCCGGCGGGAGTGGATACGAACGAATTGATGCGTCAGGCCATGGCTCGGAAAGTCCTCTTTGTTCCGGGACGGGATTTCTTTCCTGACGCCTCCGGCCAGCGATTCATGCGTCTGAATTTCTCCAACGCAACAGCGGCGAAGATTCAGGAAGGGATTGGCCGTTTGGCAGAGGTTTGCCATGCGCATCTCGCAACGGCTGAAGCTATTTAATTAAACCAATCAAGCGGTCTCAATGCACAAGAGGCGGGGTTTCCCGTCTCTTACTTTTATAGTCTCTTCAATCCCGGCCTGGGGCAGGGATCACGTCGGAGGAATCTGTCAGCCCCCGAATGCCATGGCGATATGGTTGACGGCAAAGGCCGCACACCAAGCAACCACCAGCATGTAGAGGAACTGAATCGCCGGCCATTTCCAGCTATTGGTTTCGCGCTTCACGACGGCCATGGTCGAAGTGCATTGCATGGCGAAAGCAAAGAAGATCATCAGGGCGAGCGCGCCGCCCATTGTCATGTCGTGATGCAGGGCAGCCTGCAAAGACTGCGCATGGGTGTCGGCGTCAGCGCCATACAGGGTTCCCATGGTGCTCACCATGACTTCGCGAGCCAGCACACTGGAAAGCAGCCCGATGCCGATCTTCCAGTTGAAGCCGAGTGGAGCAATCGCCGGTTCAATGAAGTGCCCCAAGCGGCCGATCAGGCTATTCGCCAGTTCCGGCGCGCTCAATGAGCCGGATGGCCCCTGCACGACCGGCAAATGGGCCAGTACCCACAAAGCAAGCGTGACGCATAAGATGACCGTTCCGGCCTGGCGCAGGAAGACATGGGCCCGGTCGATCAGCCGCAAGCTGAGGGAACGCACGGTGGGCATGCGGTACTGGGGCAGTTCCAGAATGAAGGGTGCGTCGCTGGACTTGAGGATGGAGCTCTTGAGCAGGCGCGCAGTAGTCATGGCACCCACGAATCCAGCTAGATAAAGGCTCAGCATCACGATCGTACGCAAGCCCAGAAAGCCATGCAGATAAAAAGTGTTCGGGATGAAGGCCGCTATCAGAAGCATATAGACCGGAAGGCGCGCCGAGCAGGTCATGAAGGGCGTCACCAGGATCGTCGCCAGTCGGTCCCGCTTGTTCTCAATGGTGCGGGTAGCCATGATTGCCGGCACCGCGCAGGCGTAGGCGGAGAGCAGGGGAATGAAGGCCTTGCCGTTCAAGCCGATGGTGCGCATGACCCGGTCGGCGATGAGCGCAGCCCGCGCCAAATAACCGGAATCTTCCAGAATCCCGATAAAGAGAAAAAGCAATAGAATCTGCGGCAGGAAGACAAGTACCGAAGAGATTCCTTTCCACGCGCCATCCAGCAACAGCGACTGAATCCATCCTGTGGGAATCAGAGGCCGAACGAGATTGGCAATGTCCGCCAAGATTACGCCAAACCCGTCCGAGAGCGGCTGCCCGATGGAAAAGACCACCTCGAATACGCCAATTACCACGGCCATAAACAGCAGCGGTCCCCAGATGCGATGGAGCAGGACATCGTCGAGCTTGCGACTCTTTTCTGCGGAAAGTGGAGCATGATAGCCGGAGAGGTGGCTGATGTTGGCGGCCCAGGCGTGGGTGCTGGCGGCATTTCCGAGTACCGGGAGAGAGAGTGGCAAGGCTCCCAGACGCGGAGTCTGACTGTGCAGAAAGAGCGACACCGCTTCCAGACCGACACCATTGACCGCGCTGATTTTCGCGACCGGTGTTCCCAGTTCGCGGGCCAGCTCAAGAGCATCGACCGTCCCGCCCCGCGCTTCCATCAGGTCGCTCATGTTCAGCAAAACAAGGGTAGGCAATCCAAGGGCGAGTACCGGGGCAGCCAACATCAACTGCCGCGTCAGGTGAAGGGAATCGAGAACCATCAGAACTACATCCGGGCGGGGAGTGCCGGGCATGTTGCCGCGCAGCACGTCGATCGAGACCCGAGCATCTTCGGAAAATGGGTCAAGCGAGTAAATTCCGGGAAGGTCGATCAGGGTCAAATCTTCCCGACCCACACCGGCCATCAGGCCCATGTGCTGCTCCACTGTGACGCCGGGGTAGTTGGCCACCTTCTGCCGAAGTCCAGTCAGGCGATTGAAAAGAGTGGATTTGCCGGCATTGGGCGGCCCAATCAGAACCACCGTCCGCAACGACGCGTTCTGCGGGGGAATGGTGGGCGGTACAAAGGGGGGAGGGGTGCAGCATCCGCTCATAAGGAGGCCTCGATCAGAGCCAGCCCTTCGGCGCTTTCCGCTGCTTTGGTTGCCGCGACCGGGCGAATTCGGATCGCACCCGCAGTCTCATGGCGCAGGGCGATTTCCATTCCATCGATACCGTAGACGGTGGGATCCCCGGCCGGAGCGCGACGCAGAACCTTCACTAGCGCATCGGGCACAAACCCCATATGCATCAAGTGATTCTGCACGGATTCAGGCAGGTCGAGGGCCACCAGGACCCCAGTCTCGCCAACTTTTAGCTCATTCAACACGCTCAACCGCCAAACTCCGTGGCTGCCGGAAAGACAGGTTTTAAACTACGACCGTAATGGTCGTAGTTCGAGTATACGTTCATGAGGTCCCATGCTGCAATCGACCCGGGAAAGGGACTTTGCTCCGCGTCAAAGACGAGGTGACCCCCAGGATGATGGAGAAAGGATGCTCTCTGTCGCGTTTCCGGGATCCCGTCCTTGAATTCATCGGTTGATGGATTATTTTTAGCAGGAAGAATCGGCCAGGGATGTGATTTAAATCACTTAAAACTCCCTAAGAGTTGGGAGAGAACTGAAATTGTGCTTTCACTCCGACTTTGGATGGATGGGGGAAGCCAGCTCGTCACGCTATATCTCTCGGCAGGTGGGATTTGTTGCGAAGCCCACTTGGGAGACCGGTAAGGTTCTGCCTTCGCATGCCGGGCAGCTCCACACGGACTTCAGATCGGATCCCCACATACCCAAACCCCCGATACTCGGAGATTTGGGCCCGGAAGTTGCGCTTGTAGTTCTTCTGTTTGCTCCCCTTCCAGATTTCGCGCCAAGGCAACTCGTCAAGGGGCGGATCGGGGCGGACCGCTCGCTCTGGTCAAGGGACACCCGGCTCAAAGGCTGGGCAAGCCTGCCACGAGTGCTTTCCATTCTTCCTGCAGCGTTGGCCGGTGGAAACCGCGTCCGGCGCGCGCGTACCAATAATTGGCGTTTCCTTCTGCGCCTTCCTTGCGATGCAGATAGGCGTGTACCGCCATTCCCGCATTGGTTTCCAGTTCGTCCACCAGAGAGTGGGCACGCGTCCAGTCTCCCTTTGCATCCCACCATAAGGCAGCCAAGGGTACGGATAGCCCTTTGGGGGGCTGCTCACTCGACATTGAAGCCATGAACTCCTCTGTTTTCACCTTACCTCCCACCGTTTCTGTTCTTTGTTTTCGAGCGGATTATACCGCGAGCGCTCGCCCGGAAAGGCCGGTCAAACGGTCGTTTCGACGGGGCGAAGCTGACGCTGCGCGGCATATTATGAATTAATGTCCACTATGTGGTACCAATTTCCCGGGATGTGTCTCGCATCACAGCCTCTCTCCCCCCCCCAAAGGGAGACTTGTATCGCGGTTGTGTCGCGCCCGGCCGCTTAATGAGGCAAAACGAATGAGTGAGAAGCAAATGGTTATCCTGGATGGGAATGAGGCAGCTGCCTCGGTCGCCTATCGTCTGTCCGAAGTCGTTGCCATCTACCCCATCACCCCCTCGTCGCCGATGGCCGAGTGGGCCGATCAGTGGCTCTCGGAGGGAAAGAGGAACATCTGGGGCGCACTGCCCATCGTGGAAGAACTTCAGAGCGAGGGCGGCGCTGCTGGCGCGCTGCACGGCGCGTTGCAGGCCGGTGCTTTTGGCACCACCTTCACCGCCTCTCAGGGCTTGCTGCTGATGATTCCCAACATGTTCAAGATCGCCGGCGAACTGACTCCCGCGACCATGCACGTAACCGCCCGCACTCTGGCCACGCATGCCCTCTCCATCTTCGGCGACCATTCCGATGTGATGGCTTGCCGCACGACAGGCTGGGCGATGTTGTGCTCGAACTCGGTGCAGGAAGTTGCGGACATGGCCCTGGTGTCGCAGATTGCGACCCTGGAATCCCGTGTCCCGTTCATCCATTTCTTTGACGGTTTCCGCACCTCGCACGAAGTGGGCAAGATCGAGCCCATCAGCGACGAAACCATCCGCGCTTTAGTAGATGACAAGTTCATCATTGACTATCGCAAGCGGGCACTCAGTTCCGACAATCCAATCATCCGCGGCACCGCGCAGAACCCGGACGTCTTCTTCCAGGCGCGCGAAGCTGCCAACCTGTTCCATGACGCCGTCCCCGGCATCGTGCAGGATGTGATGGATCGCGTAGGCAAGCTGATCGGCCGCGCCTATCACCTGTTTGACTATTACGGTGCCCCCGACGCGGAGCGCGTCATCATCATCATGGGCTCGGGCGCGGAAGCTGCCGAAGAGGCCGTGGACCGGATGGTCAAGAATGGCGAAAAGGTGGGCATGGTCAAGGTTCGCCTGTTCCGGCCCTTCGACACCTCCGCCTTCATCAAGTCTCTGCCCAAGACGGTCAAGAAGATCGCCGTTCTGGATCGCACCAAGGAACCCGGTTCTGCTGGCGAGCCCCTTTATCAGGATGTTGTGACGGTGTTGGCGGAGAACGAAGAGACGCTGCCGTTCGCATCCAAGCCCAAGGTGGTTGGCGGCCGTTATGGCCTGTCGTCCAAGGAATTCACCCCGGCCATGGTCAAGGGTATCTTCGACGAGCTGATCAAGGACGCTCCGAAGAATCACTTCACGATTGGTATCGACGACGATGTCACCCACACCAGCATCAGCTACGATCCCAGCTACGACACCGAAGATCCGAAGTGCGTACGCGCTCTCTTCTACGGTCTCGGTTCGGATGGCACGGTGGGCGCCAACAAGAACTCGATCAAGATCATCGGCACCGAGACAGACAACTTTGCGCAAGGCTACTTCGTGTATGACTCGAAGAAGTCCGGTTCGATGACCACCTCGCACCTGCGCTTTGGTCCCAACCCGATTCGCTCTACTTATCTGATCACCCGCGCCAGCTTTGTGGCCTGCCACAACTTCAGCTTCCTGGAGAAGATGGACGCGTTGGAAGCGGCCATGCCGGGCGCGGTCTTCCTGCTCAATTCGATTTACTCCGCCGCTGAAGTCTGGGAGAAGTTGCCCCTGACCGCGCAGCGGGAGATCATCCGCAAGAAGATCGAGTTCTACGTGATCGACGGTTACAAGGTGGCGCGTGTTGCCGGAATGGGCAACCGCATCAACACCATCATGCAGACCTGCTTCTTCGCCATCAGCGGTGTGTTGCCGAAGGACGAAGCCATCGCGCAGATCAAGAAGGCCATCAAGAAGACCTATGGCAAGCGCGGTGAAGCAGTCGTGGCCAAGAACTTCGCGGCCGTCGACGCGGCACTGGCTCACCTGGAAAAGGTAGCCGTCCCCGCGGAAGCGACTGCGACCTTCGACATCGTCGGCGCCATCACCGGCAATCCGCCGGAGTTCGTGCAGAACGTTCTGGGACAGATCGCCGGCAACAAGGGCGACCTGCTGCCCGTCAGCGCATTTCCGGCGGGCGGCACCTTCCCGACCGGTACCGCTGCTTACGAAAAGCGCAACATCGCCCAGTTCATTCCTGTCTGGGACAAGGATGTCTGCATCCAGTGCGGCAAGTGCGCGATGGTTTGCCCACATGCCGTGATCCGCGCCAAGATCTATGACGCATCGCTGGCTGAGAAGTCTCCGGTAACCTTCAAGTCCGCCAAGCCCAAGTGGAAGGGTTTGGAGAACGACCTCTATACCCTGATGATCGCGCCCGAAGATTGCACGGGATGCGGCGTCTGCGTAGATATCTGCCCGGCCAAGAACAAGAGCGACGCCAGCAAGAAGGCCATCAACATGGCCTCTCAGCCGGAGATTCGCGAGGCCGAAGTCAAGAACTGGGATTACTTCCTCAGCATTCCGGAAGTGGATCGCGACACCGTTTCGCACAACACGGTCAAGGATCTGCAACTGCTGCAGCCGCTCTTTGAGTTCTCCGGCGCCTGCGCGGGTTGCGGTGAGACGGCTTACGTCAAGCTGTTGACCCAGCTCTTCGGCGATCGTTTGTTCATCGCCAACGCAACCGGTTGCTCGTCGATCTATGGCGGCAATCTGCCTACCACGCCTTACGCGAAGAACGCAGCTGGCCGTGGACCGACCTGGGCCAACTCGCTGTTCGAAGACAACGCCGAATTTGGCTTTGGCATGCGCCTCGGCCTGGATCAGCAGGAGGAGTACGCTGCCTTGCTGACAAAACGGCTCGGCTCGGCCATCGGCGATGAGCTGGTGACGGCGCTGACCACCGCGACGCAAGACACCGAAGCCGAAATCAACCAGCAACGCGAGCGGGTCAAGATTCTGCGCGCCAAGCTGGCGACGATCGATACATCGGATGCCAAGAACCTGAATGCTGTTGCTGACTCCTTGGTCCGCCGCAGCGTCTGGATTCTGGGTGGCGACGGATGGGCGTATGACATCGGTTTCGGCGGCCTGGATCACGTTCTGGGTTCGGGAAAGAACATTAACGTTCTGGTTCTGGATACCGAAACGTACTCCAACACCGGCGGTCAGATGTCCAAGTCGACTCCTCGCGGCGCAGTGGCGAAGTTTGCCGCCAGCGGCAAGACCACCAGCAAGAAGGATCTGGCCATGGAAGCGGTCAGCTATGGATCGGTCTATGTGGCCAAAGTTGCGCTCGGAGCCAACGACGCGCACGTGGTCAAGGCCTTCCAGGAAGCCGAAGCGCACAACGGTCCCTCGCTCATCATTGCTTATGCAAGCTGCATCGCGCATGGATACGATCTGGTGCACGGTTTGGAACAGCAGAAGCTCGCTGTCCAGTCTGGTCACTGGCCACTGATGCGCTATAACCCCAGCCTGCGTGATTCGGGCAAGAACCCCTTCCAGCTTGATTCCAAGCAGCCCACCATCCGGTTGAAGGAATACGCCTACCGCGAAGCCCGCTATACGATGCTCGCGCGTAGCAACCCGGATCTGGCTGCCAAGCTGTTGGCCGAAGCGCAGGACGATGTGGAGCGCCAATGGCGCGTCTACTCCGCACGGGCCGCAATGCCCGGCCGTGGAGAGACGCCCAATATCGCACCGCCCGAAATCAAGGAAGAAAAACCCGCAGCCGTGGCTGCCGGAGGCACGGAATGATTGATTTTTCAACGAAATACCTCGGCTTGAAGCTGAATGGACCGATTGTTGTATCGGGCACGCCGCTTTCCGAGTCCCTCGACAATGTGCGCCGGATGGAGGATTCCGGCGCATCGGCCATCGTCCTCAGTTCGCTCTTCGAAGAGCAGTTGATGCTGGAGTCCAAGGCGCTGGACGACGATTTGTCGCGCGGCACCGAGTCGTTTGCCGAATCGCTTGGATATCTGCCTGACCTGTCCGACTATCGCATGACCCAGGACGTCTATCTGGAGCACCTGCGCAAGTCCAAGGAAGCGGTGAAGATTCCGATCCTGGCCAGCCTCAACGGCGCGACCAAGGGCGGATGGGTTCGCTACGCCAAGGACATGGAACAGGCCGGGGCCGACGCCATCGAACTGAACACCTATGCGTTGGCAACGGACAAGACCCAGACCGCTTCGGACATGGAACAGCAGCTTCTCGACCTGGTGGCTGCCGTCACCGCGGAAGTCAAGGTTCCTGTTTCCGTGAAGCTGTCACGCTCCTTCACCAGCATTCCCAATCTTGTGGGACGGCTGGAAGAAGCAGGCGCCAAGGGCGTGGTCCTGTTCAACCGCTTCTATCAGCCGGACTTTGACATCGAGACACTCGAAGTCCGTCCGACCCTGCACTTCTCGACCCCCTCGGAGTTGTTGCCCCGTTTGCACTGGGCTGCGATTCTCTTCGGCAATGTCGGCCTGGATGTCGCCGTCTCCGGCGGCGTTCACTCGGCGGAAGACGTCCTGAAGAGCATCATGGCCGGCGGTGGCGTCGCCATGATGGCCTCGGCGCTGCACATCCACGGCATCGATCATATCGGACGCGTTCTGGCCGATATGCGCTACTGGTTGGAGAAGCGCGAATACACGTCCCTATGGGAGACGCGCGGCTGCCTGAGCCGCCGCTCGGTTCCCGACACCTCTCCCTTCGATCGCGGCAACTACATCAAGACGCTCAGCTCCTATAGCCTGCGTCAGACGGTGGCTGCGTTCTAAGAAGGAAGTAAAACAAGCAGGATAAAGCTGAGGGCGGCCGCACACGACGTGCAGCCGCCTTCGGCTTTTCCGCGTCTGGGACGGTGAATCCCTGGAACAGGATGCCATTTTCTGCTTCCATTCTCTTTTGACTTTGTAAGCAATAACGCTTACATTTGAGGCGTGAAGAGCAGCGAGTTCAAGCGGTGGTTGACGGCACAAGGGGCAACATTCACGAGCGGTGATGGCTCGCACTTGAAGATCGTGTTGAACGGAAGACGATCTGTCCTTCCAATGCACTCGAAAGACCTCAAAAAGGGAATAGTTGAAGGCATCAAGAAGCAGCTAGGTCTGAAATAGGAGGTACCATCCTGCGCTATCCGGCACATCTCGCACCGCAAGAGGAAGGCGGCTACGTTGTCACCTTTCCTGATATTCCCGAGGCAATCACCCAGGGAGAGGACGTGGAAGATGCCCTGTTCCACGCTGCCGACGCCCTCACGTCCGCCCTTGACTTCTACATTGAGGACGGTTTACCTATCCCCACTCCGTCGAAACCGAAGCGCGGCCAGCATTTGGTTGAGGTTCCTGCCAGTTACGCGGCGAAGGTCCTCTTGCTGAACGAAATGGCGGCACAGAAGGTGAAACCGGCGGAACTGGCACGGCGGCTGAAGATCACGCGGCAAGAAGTGAACCGGCTCATTGACTGGCGTCACACGTCGAAGATCGACGGGATCGCGTGTGCATTGAAGGCGCTCGGGAAGAATCTGGAGATTCGGGTGGTCTGAGCCGATCTCGAAGTGCGTTTTGCGCTAAGATTGCTGCATCATGGCTTCGACTCAAAAGACAGTCGATTTCGTTCTGGAACAGATCGCCACGGCCGGGTCGGTTTCTGCCAGAAAGATGTTCGGCGAATATGCTATTTACTGTGGCGAAAAGACCGTTGCGCTGGTCTGTGATAACCAACTCTTTGTGAAGGCGACCGATCAAGGAAGGGAACTGATCGAGGATTGCGTCGAGAAGCCGCCCTTCCCGGGAGCAAAACCATGGCTCTATGTCTCCGGGGAGCTTTGGGACGACCATGTATGGCTGGCAAAACTGATCCGGGCCACGGCTCTCCACCTGCCGCCGCCCACCAAAGCGAAACGCAAAGCCAAAGCATGAAAGCCCGGTATTTGGACCGGATAGATTTGTGCTTTCCCATGTCCCAAATTCGGGACATGGGGCACCCACTCTTCGGGAGCTAGTTTAAAAGGCACTATCCCAGCGCCGGAAGCTTGTCCGAGATCCCCAAAAGGAAGATCAGGCCGATCACGCAGCTATAGACCGCACCGGTCCAGGCGATGACATGGTACAGACGGGGATGGTGGTCCCCAGAGCTGAACGCGCCGCCCAGAGAGGCGGTCATCAAGGCGTTCATGGCAACGAGGCCTACCGAGAAAGCCAGCAATCCCAACATGCCTCGCGAAGTTCCTCCCAGGTTGGCGGTCAGGAAGAAGAGGGCCAACTGGCTCGGAGTCTCCGCTCCCACGCCATGCAGAACGCCAATGGCGAAGACCGACTTGCCGTTGTACATCCAGCGAAAACGCTTGGGTTGCGGAGCTTCGCGATTCACGATACGTTGGACCTGCCAGCCGAGCCAAAGGATGCCGTTGATGGCGATGGCCAGGCGGCTCTCAACGCGACCGTGGGGGTGTCCGTGCGCGTCTTTGCGCAGAATGCCGGCGACGACGCCGAGGCCCAGCAGAATCAGCGTCAGGCCGATCAGGCGTTCCGTCCAATGATCCAGACCTTCCGGCAGGCCAATGTGCATCTCGAGGACCGCGACACCGAGAACAGCCACCGTGAAGGCGTGGCCTAGAGCATAAGTCATGCCCAGCCGCAACCCGCTGCGCCAATTTCGTTGTACCGCAGTGATGTCGGAGATCGCAGCCAGGTGGTCGTAATCGAAACCATGGCGCAGCCCCAGAAGCAGGCAGGAGCCCAGCGCAGCATCGAGTTTCCAGTCGTTCAGGAGTGAGGTCACGAAGAAAAGTATAGAGCAGAGGCGGCTCCGTCGTCGCGAAATTGAACTCCCGACCGACCACCTCGGGAATTAACTCTTCGCGAGTACCGATTCGTAATAGCGAATATAGTGCGGCACAACCAGGGTCGAGCAGAAGCGTTCCCGCGCGGTCTTGCGGGCAGCTTCGCGCATCGATTCCAGGCGGGGCTTGTCCTTCAGAAGGCCAACGGCGCCGGCGGCCATCTCCTCGACGGCGCCCACCGGATAGAGCAAGCCGGAAACCCCGTCCTCGATCAGCTCCGGCACTCCGCCCACCGCGGTGGCAATCGCCGGGACCTTGCAAGCCATGGCCTCCAGCGCGGCAAGACCAAAGGACTCCAATTGGCTGGGCATCATCATCAGGTCCGCCAAAGGGAGCAACTCATTGACTTTTTCCTGCTTTCCCAGGAAGTGGATCTTGTCATGGATTCCCAGGTCGTGCGCGAGATATTCTGCGGTTGAGCGGTCTGGGCCATCACCAACCAACACCAACCGGGCGGGAATCTCTTGCAGCACCAAGGCAAAAACCTTGACCACGTCCAGAACCCGCTTGACCGGACGGAAGTTGGAAAGATGCATCAGGATCGCTTCGCCCGGTTTGGCCAAGCGCTTGCGCGCCACTGCGCGAACATCCTCATCGAGTGGTGTGTATTCATTGCAATTCACAAAGTTGTGCACCACTTCAATGGGGTTTGTGATGCCGAAATGCTTCACGGTCTCATCCTTCAGGTAGTCGGAGATGGCCGTGACCCCGTCGCTCTCCTGAATGGCATAACGCGTGATGGGCAGATAGCTGCGGTCCAGGCCCACCAACGTAATGTCGGTTCCATGCAGCGTGGTGACAAAGGGCAGTCGTCTGCCGGAGACGGCAAGCATCTGACGCGCCAGCAGGGCACTCACCGAGTGGGGAATCGCATAGTGCACGTGGAGCAAATCAAGTTGATTGAATTCAGCCACTTCGGCCATGCGGGAGGCGAGAGCCAGATCATAGGGCGGGAATTCGAACAGGGGATAGCTCGATACGGGAACTTCGTGATAGAAGATTCCGCTGTCGCGACCGCTAAGCCGGAAGGGTTGCGAATACGAGATGAAATGCACCTGATGGCCCAACGCGGCCAATTCGATGCCCAATTCCGTGGCCACCACGCCAGAACCGCCGTAGGTGGGGTAACACGTGATGCCGATACGCATGTTGCCTTCTTGGGGCTGCCCCGTGAGCCGGCAGCCGTCCTAATAGATTGTGCAAATGGAAAATGACAAATCGCTTGAAGATCAGTTCCTGACTACTTCGACGAACAACCCCTTCGCTTTGGCCAACACTTTTCCGTCCGCAGCCAGAATTCTTGCCTCGGTGAAGTGTTTGCGGCCTTCGCTGCGCACAAACAACCCCTCAATTCGGATCGGAGTCGAAGAGGGAACTGGACGAAGGTAGTCGACTTCCATGTGACGGGTCATGGCGAGGAAACCCTGGGCGCGGACCGCTTTGCTCATCGCTTCGTCCATCAGTGTGGCGATGATGCCCCCGTGCACATAGCCATTCGGGCCTTCATACGTATCAGGCACGGTCACCTGGCAGACGACCGTGCCGACTTCGGCTAGAGAAAAGAGCAGATGAAGACCGATGGGGTTTGCCGCTCCGCATCCGAAGCAGCGGTTCTGCGCGTCATGGGCAAGAGGTTGAAGGTTTTCAGCGGCTTCAGACATGACTCAAGCATACCGAATGAACCTCACCCCGCTGCTTGGCGGAGTCAACCGGGCGGGGCAATCGCATGAGCATTAGATACGCGCTGCTTCATTTCCCTGCAAGAGGTGGGGGCACCTTGAGGAACTCACTTGGTGTGAGAGCACGCGGAGTCATACGCGCCATGAGCACGGCGCCTTTGAAGTAGAAGGTCTTGTTGATTCGGGTTCCAATCGAGGAGCGACCCGCGGACTGGGGAACCAGATGGACATCGCCTGAGCCTTGCAATACACCGTCGACATAGTTGCTGAAGACTTTGCCGTCGTAAACCGCAGTGAGGCTAAACCATTTTCCGGCCGGGTGCAGCAGTTTGCAATCGAGCAGCGTCAAGCCCTGGCCCTTTGTCGTGGCGAAGCTGTCCAGGCACCATTGACCATCCTCGAGACGAGTCTCAAACAGCATCCGGCTATCGGTATCCTGACCGGTAGCCTGATCCACTTCCTGCAGATGAAAGAAGCGCTGAGCTTCCTGGCCATCCGCATCGGGTCGGAAGATGACTTCCCACGTAAAGGTACGGGCTCCAGCGAGTGGGTGTACATCAACAAACAAGGCGTCGTCGACACCGTTGAATTGGACTGCCTTCCCGTAGGGCGTTTCAATAAGTTGAGGATGCCCTGACACGGTTGTCGGATGGCCATCGATCGATTCCAGTCGATCGAAACGCCATATCGTGCTCGCTTGATTCTCTGCTTTGTCGGCACGCTGAAGAGTTTGTGCACTCACAGTCTCTATCCACCTCTCTTTTTCTCTTCCATGATTATATGAAGACAACGTCGAGAGCATACCAATCGAGACGGCGAACATCGCCGGGAACAGCAGACAAACCTTAAGCATGGCTTAACCTCAATCATCGTTGAACGCGCTCATTTGCGCTGCAACCCACCTTGCGTCTCCGGCGCGATCGAAATCCGAATCCTTAGGTCAGCAATTCGGATTCATGCGATTGCCCTGGCCAATCGGACTGGTAGGTAATTCCTTGCCTACAAATGCGTTCCTAGAAATACTCGCAGACTTTTTCCGCTTTGTCGCATCGAAGGGTTGGAGGTGACCTCGAAACATGATCGACAGAAGAACTGCAATCAAGCAATTGAGCGTTGCGGCCAGTGCCTTGCTCTGGACAGAAGGACTTGGGGCGAACGGTTTGCCAACCGGCCAGACGAGTGCTCCTGCTGCACCCCCAACGCCGCCGACCGGGCCGTTCACGTTGCCGCCCCTGCCTTATGCTTACGATGCCCTGGAGCCCAGCATCGACGCGGTTACGATGCATCTGCACCATGACAAACACCACCAGGCCTACGTGAACAACCTGAATATCGCTGTTGCAGCCCATCCCGAACTGGCCGGGAAAACTGTCGAAGAGTTGGTCACCGACTTGAATAGCCTCCCCGAATCCGCACGGACAGCGGTGCGCAACCAGGGTGGGGGCCACGCCAACCACTCCCTGTTCTGGTTGACGTTGGGCAAAGGTGGCGCCGCACCGACGGGCGAGCTATCCAAGGCCATCAATGCCAAGTTCGGTTCACTCTCCGGCCTTCAGGAGAAGCTGACCGGCGCCGCGATGAGCGTCTTTGGCAGCGGCTGGGCATGGCTGGTGAAGATGCCCGACGGGACCGTCGCAATCGAGACCAGCCCCAACCAGGACAGCCCGCTCACCCTGGGCCACAAGCCGATTCTGGCTCTGGACGTGTGGGAGCATGCCTACTATCTGAAATATCAAAACAAGCGTGCGGACTACGTGAAGGCCTACTTTCAAGTCGTCAACTGGGATTACGCGAGCGGTCAATTTGCGGCGAAAGCTTGATCGGATCCTGCACCCCTCGTCATTGAACGGATGGAGGTGGATGTCTGCAGCGGTGGTCCTCGCAGGGGGAGTGGCCAGCCTTGTTTCGGCGGGCTGCCACTCCGCGCCGTCTCTGACAACTCAGGAGGAAGAAGGCAAGCACCTCTACGAAGTCCGGTGTGCGCATTGTCATGAAGACAATGATTTGGCGCTGAAGAAGGTACCGCCCAATTTGCACGGGATATTCCGGCATCCATCGCAACCTGCCGCGGCCGCCCCCATCGACGCCACGGCGAGAGTCATCATTCTCAAAGGGAGGGGTCAGATGCCAGGATTCGATGGCCGCTTCACAGACAAGCAGATCGCAGAGCTTCTTGCCTACCTTCATTCGGGTTCTTTTTGACCCGCCAGAGCCTTCTTTGAAGATCTCGGCGTTCAGACTGATCGCGTTTTCACTGAAGCCCCGGGGGTTTCTGTGCACTTTCTGCAGAATGCCGCCGGAATCGCTCTCAAAAGCCGCCATTCTGGGTAATTGAGTCCTTCGGGAACTGCTCATTCTAGGCGTAGACGTTGCGCCTTAGTTGAGCCAGAATGGCATAGAATAGCAAATTGAACATCGGGGGCAACTCTATTGAGAACGCGGCGTGGAAGATGCGTCAATCTCGAAATATGTCTTCTCGCAAGAGCAAGGGAAGTCTTCACGATTGAAGAGACCGACCGCTTCGTTTGCCCGCATTGCCATGAAGAATTGGTAGAAGTTGCGGTCGATGAGTCCGATTTGAGCGCCGCCTCCGCGGAGTTCCGAAAGAATCTCGGCGCGAGTTCCAGCGCTCCGGAAAAGCAGAATCGCGAGTCCCGATCTCCGTCCAACTGGCCCTTCGAAGTCGATTTCTCGAATATCACGGCTTCAGAAGAATTTCTTCGCAATGACCTGTTCTCCGATGAGGCTGAATCCTCCCGTGGGAACGCTCCTTCCATCCGAACCTTCGATGGCAGCGAGCATGCTTCCTGGTCGGAGGGACCATCCAATGGCACGATAGAAAAGATCAAGGCGGCCAAGGTGGAAGGGCCGGCCGCCGAACTCCCTCCGGCGGAGAACAAGGTCGAGCCCGGCCTCATCAATGCAGAACCCGCGGTTGCCGAGGAGGTGGCAGGAGAATCGATGTTCAAGTCGTTTTCTCAGCCATCCTCCGAACGAGGCCCACTGCTGCTTCTTCTGATCGTGATTTTTATCGGACTTTTGATCGGGGCTGGATTCGTCGCCGTCTCAAAGAAGTGGATTGCCTTGCCAGGGCTGTCGTTTGGGCAAAAAGTCGAACAGAAGACGATTCTGCGCATCGCCGGTTCCAGCATGGTTGGCGAAAGCCTGATGCCCGCGTTGGTCGAAGCGTATCTGACCGCTCAAGGTGCAACCGGCGTGCATACCGTCGCGGGAAGAAAAGCAGAGGAACGGATTGTGCTGGGCGTCCTGCCGGGCGATACCGCTGCTTCAGCGATCGCGATCGAAGCCCAAAGCTCCTCGAAGGCCTTCACGTCTCTGGCGGAAAACAGCGCCGATATCGGAATGTCCATTCGCCCCATCAACCCACGGGAGGAGGGCACTCTGAAGTCTCTGGGGGATGCCCTGTCGGCCGAGAATGAACACGTTCTCGGACTGAACGGCATTGTCGTTCTGGTGAATCCTTCCAACCCTGTCCGTGAACTGTCCGAAGAGAAGCTTGCCAAGATCCTGACCGGAGAAATCACCGATTGGTCCTCTCTTGGCCCTTCGGAAGGGCTAATCAAGGTTTATGCTCTCGATGACAAGGGCGGATCAAACGATACGGAAAGCGCGCTCCTAGTGGGCGCCAGGCCTCTTGCGCCCGGCGCCCAGGAGTTTGCCAGCAGCGAGGCGGTCTCCGACGCCATCGCCTCGGATCCCAACGGAATCGGAGTCGTTGGTCTGCCCTTCATTCGCAATGCGAAAGTGTTGGCGGTCTCGGGTCAAGACGTCCAGGCGCTCCTGCCGAGTCCTTTGACCATCGCAACGGAAGAATACCTGCTGACGCGGCGGCTTTACCTTTACACACACGGAGGCGCGGTCAATAAATTCACCCAGCCATTTCTGGATTTCGCGCTCTCGAGGCAGGGACAGAGTCTGGTAGAGGGTAGCGGCTTCATCTCCCAGAAGAGTATTGGAGTCGAGCCCGCGACCGTGCCGCAAAGCGCTCCGCCTGAGCTTCGCAGCCTGCTCGCGCACGCACGCCAGTTGTCGGTGAATTTTCATTATCCCGAGAACATCGAAGAGCCGAACGATACCGTCCAGACCGATCTGGATCGCATCGCAGCTGCCATCGCAGAGCTAAAGATTGGTGGCGATAAGCTTGTGCTCGTTGGTTTCTCCGACAACGGAGCCAGCGCCAAAGAGAACCTTGCCCGCTCGCTTGCCGGGGCCAAGATGCTTGCAAGCCATTTGACAAGCCACGGCATGACGCCAAAAGTGGTGAAGGGGTTTGGGCCAATCCTTCCCGTAGCGCCCAACAACACCGAGGCTGGCCGTCGCAACAACCGGCGCGTCGAGATCTGGATCAAGGATTAGGAACTTGGACCAGTCCTGGGCCTGGCCGTCGCTTGAATCTCTATCTGTATGGAGCTCAATCGGTTACGCTGGTCCGTGGCGAGAGGCACCGCCTATTCAAACCGATTCGCGGTATACTCGACATTACTATGGCGACCGAAAAAACCTTCTATCTTGAGACCTTCGGATGCCAAATGAACGCCCATGACTCCGAGAAGGTGATTGGCACATTGGAGCATGAAGGCTACCGCCAGGTTGAAACCGAAGCGGAAGCAGGCCTCATCCTCTACAACACCTGCTCGATCCGCGACAAGGCAGAACAAAAGGTCTTCAACCGGCTCAACGATTACAAGAAGCTCCACAAGGCCGGCAAACGCTTTGGCGTTTTGGGCTGCGTCGCCCAGCAGGAAGGCGAGAAGATCTTCGAGAGGGCACCCTACGTGTCCCTGGTCTCGGGCTCTGCCTCATATCGCAAACTCCCAGAGATGCTCGTGCAACTGGAAGCCGGAGCAACGCGCATTACCGGACTGGACGACCGACAGACCGACGAAACCTTCGAAACCGAGTTCACAGCCCGCAAGAATCTCTTCCGCGGCTACATCACCATCATCGAAGGTTGCGACAAATTCTGTGCCTACTGCGTGGTGCCATACACGCGCGGCAAGGAGCGCAGTCGCAGTTATTCGTCGGTGCTGGAAGAAGCGCGGCGCATTGTCGATCAGGGTTATACCGAGATTCAGTTGCTGGGCCAGAATGTGAATAGCTATCGCGATCCGGAAGGGAAACGAAGCTTCGCAGAATTGCTGGCCGCAGTAGGTGAAATTCCCGGCATCCGCCGCGTCCGCTTCACCACCAGCCACCCCCGCGACTTTACCCGCGATATCATCGACGCAATCGACGCCGTGCCGACTCTCTGCGATCACGTGCACCTGCCCGTGCAATCCGGTTCGACGCGCATTCTGAAGGCCATGGCAAGGGAATATACCCGCGAGTGGTACCTGGAGCGGATCGCCTGGATCAAGAGCGCACGCCGTCAGATTTCGCTGTCGACCGACATCATTGTCGGGTTTCCCGGGGAAACGGACGAGGATCTGATCCAGACCATGAATCTTCTCGCCGAAGTGGAGTACGATGTGGTGTTTGGTTTCAAATATTCGGCGCGGCCCAATACTCCCGCGCTGATCATGATCGATTCCATTCCGGAAGCTGAGAAGGCCGCTCGTCTTCAGGTGGTCCTCGATCGACAGCGAGAGATCCAAAGGATCAATTATGCCAAGCATTTAGGGCAGATTATGGAAGTAATGGTCGAAGGCCAGCATCCCGCGCGAGGCCAGGTTGCGGGACGCAGCAGCCAAAACAAACCGGTGAACTTTACCTGTAACCAGGCCATCGCTCCGGCTCCTGGGAGCTACAAACAGGTGCGTATTACGGCGACTCATCCCAATAGCCTGGTGGGTGAAGCGGTCTAGAATAGGCTGCAGGTTCTGCAAGGCAGATCTGGTCGGCCTGCAAGGCCGAGACCAGGAAAGGTAATCCATGGATATCGAAGTCAGAATTCGGGGACTGATGATGGACCCGGCCACCAACATGCCGATTGTGGTGCTGAAGGATGTCGTCTCTGACACGGTGATGCCGATCTGGGTTGGGATCTTTGAGGCCAATGCGATCGCGATCGAGATCGAGAAGGTGGTGGCGCCACGCCCCATGACGCACGATTTGGTGCGGAACCTGATACGCCATCTGAATGCCAGGCTAGATCGCGTGGTGATTTCAGAGCTTAAGGACGAGACCTTCTTTGCGGTTCTGTGGCTTCGTCAGGGCGACGAACCGATGACCGTCGACGCCCGTCCGTCGGACGCAATTGCGTTGGCATTGCGGGCGGATTGTCCCATCTATGTCACCGAACAGGTAATGCAAAGCGCGAAGCTGAATACGTCCGGCCCGGCCGAAGGCCCGACCGCAGAGCAACTGAGAGGTTGGCTCGAAGGGCTGAACGATGATGATCTTGGCCGCTACAAAATGTAGGGAAATGCCGGGGGGACGCCCAAACGGGGCGAAACGAAGCCCAATGGGCGGCAATCTGCAGGGGATTTATCGGGCGGCCTTTAAGTTTACAGAATATTCGTTATCGGACTTGATGGTACTTTTGCCGGCGTGAGATCAGCTCAGCCCTTTCCAGATCAAGAAGATTCTCATGCTTTGTTTTTCATTGGTCAAGAATACGCCCGCGCCGCCGCTTCGTAACAAAAGCGAATGCCCATTGCAGCAGCACGAACACACGATTGGAAAACCCGATCAGAAAATAGATGTGGACTGACGCCCAGATGAACCACGCCGGGAACCCCCAGAAACGCAAGAAGCGAAGATCCGCCACAGCGTAGGTCCGACCGACAATCGCAAGATCTCCCTTGTCCCAATACCAGAAAGGAGGCGGCGGCGGACGATTCTTCAACCGCCTGAGGATGAGCTGCGCGACGTACTTCCCTTCTTGAATGGCCGGTTGCGCAACACCGGGCATTACCATTGGTGCGCGAGATCGAATTCCGATCAGATTGCGGGAGGGCGCGACAACGTGCGCCGTGTCGCCAATCGCGAAAATCTCCGGATGGCCCGGCACCGAAAGATCCGGCCCCACGATGATTTTTCCGGAAGCGTCGCTGGACACGCCCAGCCATTTGGCGGCGGGAGATGCAACCACGCCGGCACCCCACACTACCGTTGCCGCGGGAACGGCCACCCCACCGGCAACGATACCGCTCGCATCAACCGCGGTGACACGGGTATTCACATGCACCTCGACGCCCAGGCCTTCCAGATGCCGCCTCGCCTGCAGCGATAGATTCTCGCGATAAGCTGGAAGCAGGTGTGGGCCAGCTTCATACAAGAGAATCTTCGCTGTTTGCAAATCGATGTGGCGGAAATCCCGCTTGAGCGCTATATGAAACATCTCGGCCAGCGTTGCGGCCAGCTCTACACCCACAGTTCCACCTCCAACCAATACAAACGTCAGTTGTCGCCGGATCTCCTCAGCGTTCGCCTTACCGGAGGCAGCCAAGTTTTCGGCCCGCTCCAGCGCCGCCAGCACTTGGGTACGAATGATGTCTGCCCCTTCCATGGACTCCAGTGGCGTAGCGATCGCGCGCCATTCGTCATGTCCAAAGTAGTTGTAGTGGATTCCCGTGGCCAGAATCAGAAAGTCGTAGGGCACGGCCCCATCTTTCAGATGGACCAGCCGGCTCACTGAGTCGATGCCGATGACTTCGTCCATCAGCACATCGACGTTGCACTGGTGGCTGAAGATGCTGCGCAGGGGCGCCCCGATTTCGTCCGGTGAAAGCAATCCGGTCGCAACCTGATACAGCATGGGACGGAAAAGGTGATAGTTCCGCTTGTCGATCAGCGTCACATGGACCGATGCGCCGTTGAGTCCGCGCGCTGCATAGAGGCCGCCGAATCCTCCGCCAACAATCACCACACGAGACGCTGTCACAGATCCCTCCCGATCAGGCACCTATATGATGAAGGATCTTCATCCTCGGTCGCTTGGTTGGAATGCTTTTTTCGCAGGTCGCATGCGTTGAACTTGTTCGCTGGTCTCACTTGGGACCGTCGGAATCGATTGCTCTCAAACACCATGAAACCCATCCCGCAGCGGCCTTTCCCTGCGTTCTTTTCCCGGAGCAGACTGGATCGAAATGACCGCTGAAGGCTGCCACCGTGCTGGTTTGGTGGGACGCAGTCTTAGCGAAGACGGAGTTACTGAACGCAGTGTGCGTTTGAGACCTATCTGGCGAGGCGCAAAGAGGAGCCGGCCGGGCGTGTCAGGCGGAGGCGTGTAGCTATGTTTACTAATTCTGCGAGGGAGTCGGCTTTCATCTTTCGCATCATGCTTCCACGATGCGCTTTAACGGTAATCTCGCTGATCCCCAGTTCGCTGCCAACGAGCTTGTTGGGCAAGCCCGCTACCACTAACGCCATCACCTCGCGTTCACGGGCGCTGAGGCACGAGTACCTGGATTTCAAAGCGAGTATCTCTGCAGAGCGGTCAAGCAATGCCTTGCTGCGTATCAGGGCATGGCGAACTGCATTCAGCAGAATCTCGTCACTGAACGGCTTCGTCAGGAACTCGACAGCCCCCGCTTTCATCGCCTGCACGGTTATGGGAATATCTCCGTGACCTGTGATGAAGATAATCGGCATCTCATGCCGTTCAACGGCAACAACCTTCTGCAGACCGAGGCCATTGATCCCGGGAAGAGAAATGTCCAGAACCAAACAATTTGGAACAGTCACAACCAGGCGGCCGAGAAACTCCTGTGCGGAAACAAACGTCTCCACGTCGAAGCCCTCGTGGCGAAGCAAGAGTTCGAGCGATTCGCGAACAGAGATGTCGTCGTCGACGACAAAAACAATGGACGGGCTCTCTGGCATGTGCAAACCCTCACCCCAAAGTCAAGTGCACTCGCACGAGCTATTGTAAACCTGCGGCATTCGCCAAAAGCAATGATCAACTAACTTGAAACGCGGAGGTTAGCGCCTCAAGTATCGCAGCATCGCTGAACGGCTTGATCAAACATGCGATCGCACCCTGTTCGATAAGGCGTGATCGTAACGTTTCGTCACGGTGTCCGGTGATGAAAATGATCGGGATCTTGATCATGCGACGATTCAATTCTTCTTGGAGTTCGGGTCCGGACATTCCCGGCATGGCAACGTCGAGGATCAAACATTGGGTTCGCACGGTTCCCTCGGACGCAAGGAACTCTTGAGCGGAAGCGTATGTATGAGACGCAAAACCGAATTCCTTGAGTAGGTCCGGCAACGACTCGCGTACCGACTCATCATCGTCAACGATTGACACAAGTGACCGAGCTTTCGTCATGGATATCTCAATCCGCACTTAAAAACATATCTGCTCAACGCAGAGACCCGTGCATTTCTTTCAGCGCCGATTTGGAAAAGCTGTGCTCCCCGCGAAGTACCGCTTACGATGCTCAGGACCGCCTAACAACTATGCGGATGTGTTTCTCCCCGTGGAGGACTATCCCGGCGACGCCCCACAACAGCATCATCCGCCGTGCTGCAAGCCTCGTCTATTGTACTTAGGTATTGACTGGTGGCCGCAAACACACCCCTCCAAACGGTTCCTACCGGGACCGACAAGGCGCCTACAGTTGACTAGAGGTGTATCTCTGATCCGGACCGCGAGTTGAATAGCTTCTCCACTCCGTGCGTTCGGGATTTATTCTGCTGCGAGGGGTTCGATTGAAACGACCTCTGATGGTCTCTCTTGAAGAGCTGGCCTGTACTCGCAGGGAATTGAGAATGCAAAGGTGGCGCCGGGCCCATCGTTCGCCGTCGCCCACAACCTTCCGTGATTGGCTTCAATGATCGAACGACTCACAGAGAGTCCGACCCCCATGCCATCGGACTTTGTCGTATAGAACGATTCAAACATTTGGTCGGCAACTTCACGAGTAAAGCCGACGCCAGAATCCTGAACTGAAAGGCGCACATGCTCGCCTTCTCGCTCCGTTCTAAGTACCATTTGCCGTGGTCGATCCTCGATGCTGCTCATTGCGTCGGACGCATTGCGGAGAAGATTCAGAATAACCTGCTGAAGTTGAATGCGGTCACCGTTTACAGTCGGAAGGTTATCGTAGAGTTCCTGTTTCAGAATTACCTTGTTCCTTTGTAGTTCTCCAGAAAGGAGCGAAATGACTTCGCGAGCCGCTTCGTTCAGGTCGAGCGGCTCGACGTCAATTTGTCTCTTGCTGAAAAGCGTCCGCAATCGAGTAATTACCTCTGAAGCGCGATTGCCATCGCGAATCGTCCGTAGTGCGGTCTCCTGCGCGCCATCTATGTTCGGAGGATCACTCTTCAACATACGAAGACAAGTGCTCGCATTCATGATGATGCCCGATAACGGCTGGCTAACCTCATGAGCGATCGAAGCCGTCAATTGCCCGATCGTCATGACTCGCATCATTCTTGACAGTTCCGCCTGAGTTTTGCGCAATTCTTCTTCAGCGCTCTTCTTTTCCGAGATATCCCGGATGAATCCGGTTAATATTTTTTGCTCGCCCGAGGTCATTTCTCCAAACGATATCTCTGCCGGGAATTCCTCACCGTCAGCTCGCAGTGCAGTCACTTCAGTCCCCTGCCAGTTCAGATGCTTTGTGCCATTTTCCAGATATCGTTTGGAGCCCGCCTCATGGAGTTTGCGCATCGCTTCTGGCATCAGAACCGTGAGAGGTTTGCCGATAAGCTCTTCCGGGGCGTGTCTGAATATCCGTTTCATTGCGGGATTCGCAAGAATGATTGTGCCGCTTGCGTCGATGCTGACCACAGCATCGCTGGCTGTTTCGACCACGACCCTGTATCTAGCTTCGCTCCGCCTCAGTTCATCCTCGGCGCGTTTGCGGTCGTCTATGTCGGTGGATGTGCCGACAAATTTGAGGACTTTCCCTTCTGCATCCCGAATGACAACGGCTCGATTGAGATGCCAACGATAGGTTCCATCCTGAGCGCGGAACCGGGTCTCTATCGCAAAAGGCCGTCCCGCGCGCACACCCTCCCAAAAGATTCTCGATGCTGCTTCCCTATCGTCGGGGTGTACCGCCGTCATCCAGGCCTCGGGGTACGAACAGACGAAGGCGAAAGTCTGACCAGAGTATTCGAGCCAAACCTGGTTCACGAAATCCGGTGTCCCGTCCGGCTGAAGCGTCCAAGCAACGACAGGAAGACGCTGCAGAAGTCCAACCTGGAGTTGAAGCTTCTTGTTGGTTTCTGCAAGCTCTTTTGTTCGTTCCGCGACACGCAGATCGAGTTCACTTGCAACCCGCTTTTGCTCATACAGGCGCAATGCGTGCTGCAATCCGATAGCCAACTGATTCGCAGCTACGTGAAGCACCAGGCTCTCGGGTTGTTCCGGAAAACCGAGCCTCTGCGATCCCGCTATGATCAGACCGAGCTCGCCTTCTATTCCCATTCTGATGGGAAAGACCGAAATCTCTTGTCCTCCAAGATGCCTGCATACTCGTTCATGCCACGTGTGTGGAACTTCTTCAAAGCACTGCTTCAATGCAAGCATGATTTCATCTCGGCTTTGGCAAATTTCGAAGCGCGGCGCAGTCCTAAGCGCGTCGACAGGGGCTTCACGTGAGTCAGCTTGTACATGCGCATAGAGAAAATCCAGGTCGAGCATTTCCATCAGGGCATCAAGGAACGTATCCAAGATTCGACTCGGTTCGCTGACACTCCAGACGGCGGGAAGAGCAAGAACGCCGACCAGATCGTTCATGCAGCGCTGCATCCGCTTCACTTCAGCCACAGGATCCGTGTGTTGCTGGTGCATACTGGTCCGCCATTACTGGGGATTTGTTCGTCCAGACCGCCGTCCGCGAAATTCTCCGAGAAACTCCTCAGACAGTCGCTTCGCTAACCACGAGAATTGCCGGTTCAGATGGGGATCCCGGGCACAAACATCTGGCCTATGAGCGATTTACCGCTCATCGCTTAAGAAACGGGCAAAGATCAAAGTCAGGCGTCGTGGGGGTCGGGGACCATCGTGCCTTACGCGAAAACGCTTTCATGCCGTACATGCGCAAGATCGAAGCAATTTTATAACGGTGACTGCCTTTGTTGATTAAAAAAAACTCTCTACCGTCGGATTTTGGAGCAAGTGTGCGTCGCGATGTGGGGTGGGGGCGACGAACAACACGAAGAATACGGACTGGCGCGTCTTGACCTATCCGCTCGTGGCAGATGATGCGACATTGCCACTGCCAGATCTGGCGGATATAAAGAAATGGATGTCCACCAGACTTAGATCGTTGCTCGCGCTGCAGTTTCGGACAATAAGATATTTGGGTTGGATGCTTCTTGTGCATTGGCAAGATTAGGGTGTAACTACAGGCGTGATGCGGATACTACCGTCGATGCGCTTAAGTCGGGAATGAGCGTGCCAAAGCCCAGTGCTGGAATGAAGCTCCCTCCGTTGTTGAGCGGCATTCTCGTCAGCGAAAGATCAGATGATTGAATCATGGTTGGACCTCCAAGCCACCTCGCATCGAGCGGCCAATCTCTTTTCTGATGTTCTGCGGGTCTTTCGAGAAAGAGGTCTTCTTGCTCAAGGTTCATCGCCAGGACGGTGCCTCGTGCCACAGGATGAAAGGAGCTTCAAGCGGCACGAACGCTCCTTCGTGCCGCGGAACGAGACGCGGTGTGTAGTCAGAAACCGGGCGACCTATCGGAACAGAAACACTATAAGTGAAGGCATTCTCCGCCCCGGCCAGACGTTCGCCGCGTGTCATGGCTTGCGAGATTGGTTCCCCGGCTTTCTGAGCCTCCGCGTAGAGTTCGACGCCCACAGCATCGGGGTCGATGCCATCAAAATAGACCTGGACGTGAAACAGATATTGCTCGCCCTGTTGCTCGACGGTCGCGGTGCCGAATCGCAGCGCTGACCAATGCTTCGCCAGTTCAGTCTGCCATGCGACGAGATCTTCTCCCATTGAACCTCGGTTCTCGGCGCGCTTACGGAATGCTGCAGCCGCCGAGAGATAGTGCTCTTCGGTATATTGGCGGACTGCGCGATTGGTCGAAAAGACTGGAGTTAAGCGGGCCATGCTTTCGCGCATGCGGGCAACCCAACCGCGCGGAATTCCATGCTCGTCGCGGGCATAGAACTCCGGGATCACTTCCCTTTCGAGCACCGCATAGAGGCTCTCCGCGTCAGCTGCGTCCCAAGAAGGGTCATCACCATGTTCGCGCCCGTCTCCGATCGCCCAGCCGACCTCAGGAGAATACGCCTCCGCCCACCAGCCGTCGAGTTCCGAAAGATTCAACCCGCCGTTCACCAGAACCTTCATGCCGCTTGTGCCGCTTGCTTCCCATGGTCGTCGCGGCGTGTTGACCCAAACGTCTACTCCCTGAACGAGACGCTCCGCCATGAGAACGTCGTAATCCGAAAGGAAGACCACCCGGGATCGAACCTCAGGTCGGCGAACAAACTCAAACCACTGCGTGATCATCTCTTGCCCCTCGACGTCCTGGGGATGCGCCTTACCTGCAAGCACCAACTGAACAGGGCGCTCCGGATTCGTAAGGATACTGATAAGCCGCGCAGTGTCGTGCAGCAGAAGATTCGGACGCTTGTATGCGGCAAAGCGACGGGCAAATCCCAACGTCAAAGTATTTTCATCGAGTATCTCTCCGGCCTGCGTGAGGTCTTCCGGCGATGCTCCCCGAGACGCTAATTGACGCCCAAAAAGGCTGCGGACGTACGTAACGAGACCCTTGCAGGTATCCATGCGGAGTTGCCAGAGGACGGAATCGCCGGCAGCACGTATATCCTTTTCCTTATCCGCCATTGTCCCGTACCAATATTGCTTTCCGCAGTGAAGTTCCCACAAGCGGTCTGCTTCTACAGAGTCCCACGTGGGAGTGTGCACTCCATTGGTCACGTGCGTCACGGGCACCTCTGCTTCGGGCCAACTGGGAAACAGGGGTTGGAAAAGCCGTCGGCTCACTTGACCGTGCAACTTGCTCACGCCATTGATGGCGCCGCTGCCGTGAATCGCCAAATAGGCCATATTGAACGGCTCGGACGAGGCGTGGCGATCGCGCCGGCCCAACGCGAGAAGCTCGTCGAATGAAATCGACAGTTTCTCTTCGGCATAGTTCTTGAGGTAGGGTTCGAGCAGGCTGGGAGCAAAGCGGTCAAAGCCCGCCTCCACGGGGGTGTGGGTCGTAAAGAGGTTGCCGGCACGGGTGACGGCAAGCGCGACATCGAATGGTTTGGCCTTGTCCTCCATGTAGGAACGCGCTCGTTCCAACACCGCGAATGCGGCGTGACCTTCATTGAGGTGGCAGACTTCGGGCTCGAGTCCCAAGGCTCGAAGGAGTCGCCAGCCGCCAATACCGAGGACTAACTCCTGTCTCAAACGGAGCTCAGGACCACCACCGTACAGTTCAGAAGTTACGCTGCGGAGAGATGGAAGGTTTGCGGGATCGTTGGTATCGAGCAAATACAATTTGATTCGGCCCACCTGTACTTGCCAGACTCTGATCCACAGCTTAAAACCAGGCAATGCAACAGCGAGGCGCAGCCACTCGCCGTTGGGCTCGCGCACCGGTCGAATCGGAAGCTGGCCGGGATCGTTGAATGGGTACAAAGCCTGTTGGTGACCTTGGGCATCAATTTCCTGCCGAAAATAGCCTTGTTGATAGAGCAAACCAATTCCCACAACCGGGACGCCCAGGTTGCTTGCGGCTTTGAGTTGATCGCCGGCAACGTTGCCGAGTCCGCCAGAATAAATTGGCAGCGCTTCACTCAGCATGAACTCCATGGAGAAATACGCAACTGTCGACAGGCCCGAACGCGGGTGCGTCTTTTGGAACCACGCTTCTGACCTTTCGACAAGCATTTTCTCGCGGTGGAGATCGGCCAGGAGTTTTTGGAATCCGGGTTTCGAGGAAACAGTTTGCAGTTTTTCCCGCGATACTGTTTGCAGCAGAACCCAAGGGTTATGGGTCAGTGTCCAGAGCTCCGGATCGAGTTGCTCCCAAAGCTGGTCCGCCGAGTGATTGAACGACCACCGGAGGTCAAGGGCCAAGTCGGTAAGGGCATCGGAAACGCCTGCATCGAGCGGGAGACCACTGATTGTCGAGCCTCTCATAAACAAACTCCTCTCATCGCTTGTCGGTTCCAACTGCCTGTGCACTGCCAGCCAGAGCTTCCGCAACGATGGCCTGCGCTTCTTCCTGGATGTGTCGCAGATGGTCTTGACCGAGGAAACTTTCGGCGTAAACCTTGTAGATTTCCTCGGTGCCCGAAGGACGTGCTGCAAACCAGCCATCCTTGGCAATCACTTTAATTCCCCCAATCGGATTGCTATCTCCAGGGGCGGTAGTCAGAATCTTCAGGATCGGCTGACCAGCAACTTCAGCAGCGTGAATGTCGGTCGGGGACAATCTTGCCAGAGCGGCTTTTTGTGCGGTTGTGGCGGGAGCATCGATGCGTTCGTAGACGGGATCTCCGAGGTCACGGGTAAGTTCACGATAAATCTCACCCGGATCTTTGCCCACACGCGCAGTAATTTCTGCAGCGAGCAAACAAGGAATGATTCCGTCTTTATCCGTGGTCCAAACACTGCCGTCGAGACGCAGAAAGGACGAACCGGCGCTCTCCTCGCCGCCAAATCCCAAGCTGCCGGCGAGCAATCCTTCGACAAACCACTTAAAGCCTACTGGAACTTCATAGAGCCGCCGTCCCTGACGTGCGCTGACACGATCGATCATGCTGCTGCTCACGACGGTCTTGCCGACGGCGACGTCCTCACTCCAATTGGGCCTGTTCGAAAACAAATAGTTGATGCAGGCTGAAAGGTAGTGATTCGGAGGCAGCAACCCGCTCGTTTTGGTCACGATGCCGTGGCGGTCGTGATCGGTATCGCTGGCAAACGCAATATCGAATTTGTCTTTCAACGCGATGAGTCTCTGCATCGCATAAGGCGAGGAAGGATCCATGCGAATCTTTCCGTCCCAATCCACGCTCATGAAACGAAATGTGGGATCTACAGATTGGTTGACGATCGTCAAGTCGAGACCATACTGCTCGGCAATCCGCGGCCAATAGTCGATGCCCGCTCCCCCGAGGGGATCCACACCAAGCTTGATCTTCGCGTCACGCACCGCATCGAGGTCGACAACGTTCTTGAGATCGTTGACATAGGCGCTCAAAAAGTCGTGTTTGTGCGTTGTGGGTGCATGGAGCGCTTTGGCAAATGGGGTGCGCTGAACACCGTCGAGGCCGTGCTCGATATAAGCGTTGGCCTTTGATTCAACCCACGCAGTCACGCTCGCCTCCGCCGGTCCTCCATGAGGAGGATCGTATTTAAAGCCCCCATCATCAGGAGGATTATGAGACGGCGTGATGACGATACCGTCGGCTAGTCCCGATTTTCGTAAGCGGTTATAAACCAGAATCGCGTGGGAGACTGCTGGGGTAGGGGTGTAGGGTGTGCCTTCGGAGAGCATTACTTCGACGTCGTTTGCCGCAAGCACTTCCAGCGCACTTGCAAACGCAGGCTCCGACAGAGCATGAGTATCAATCCCCAGGAACAGCGGACCGTCAACCTTGTGCTGCTTGCGGTAGTCACAAATTGCCTGAGTAATAGCCAGGATGTGCCATTCGTTGAAGGCCACATCGAAGGCCGATCCGCGATGGCCGGACGTACCGAAGACGACCCGTTGTCCGGCTTCGCTCGGGTCGGGTCGCAACTCGTAATACGCTGTGACGAGCTTTGGGACGTTCACAAGAATGGATGGGTCGGCCGGTTTCCCAGCAGCAGGGCTAATTTTCACGAATCACCTCGCCGTCGTTGGACAGCAGAATTGCGCTTGATCGTGGTTCGAGCCGAAAACCGTTCTGGCCCTTTATGAGAGGCTCTTTCCCAGGGTCAAAGAGATCGTCAGGGGCGGCCCGGGAAGTATCTACCGCCAAATGCCAGTTCTTACCGGTCGGCAATGCAGGAATAAAGAAATCTACTGGACTTGTGTCGGCGTTAAACAGGAGGAACAAGTCGGGTTCCGTCTGACCCAGAATAAGGCACGCAAATGATTTCTGCAATTGATCCTCCCAGTCGGGAGTGGAACTATTGGGCGAGAACCACTTGATCTCGGCATCGGTATAGAAACTCTCTCTGCGTAGAACAGGATGCGCTCGTCGAAACGCGATCATTCCTCGAGTGAAGCGGTGGATCTCCTCGTGCGTTTCGAGCAGGCTCCAGTCAAACCAGCTCACCGCGTTATCCTGGCAGTAGGCATTGTTATTGCCACGCTGGGTTCGGCGAAACTCATCACCGCCGAGCAACATGGGAACCCCGCGAGAGATAAATAAAGTTAGCAGAAAATTCTTGATCAAGCGGTTACGCAAGCCCTCGATACGCGGGTCCTGGCTCGGTCCTTCTACTCCGCAATTGTCGCTATTGTTGACGTCTGCTCCATCACGGCCGAACTCGCCATTTTCGTCATTGTGCTTCTGTTTGTAACTGACCAAATCATTCAGTGTGAAGCCGTCATGGCAAGTGACGAAGTTGAGGCTCCTTGCGGGACCCTTGCCCGAGCTTTGGTACAGATCGGAGCTTCCGCAGATTCGGCGTGCGAACGCTCCGATCATGCCCTCGTCGCCGGCCCAGAAGCGCCGCACATCGTCGCGGAAGCGCCCATTCCATTCCGTCCAGCGTGTGGAGGAAAAATCTCCCACCTGATAGGCGCCACCTGCGTCCCAAGCTTCCGCGATGATCTTTACGTCACGCAGGATGGGATCCTCGGCGATGCCTTCAAGGAGCGGAGCTTCGCGCAGAATGTTCCCATGCACATCGCGGCCCAGGACTGAGGCGAGGTCGAAGCGAAATCCATCAACGTGCATGTTCATGACCCAATAACGGAGCACGCTCGTAACGAACTCTCTCACGACTGGGTGGTTGGCATTCAGAGTATTGCCCACGCCGGTAAAATCCTTGTAATACCGGCGTTGCTTCTCCTGCAACATATAGAAGATCGAGTTCTCAATGCCGCGCAGGCAGATCGTCGGACCCAGTTCATTACTCTCAGCGGTGTGGTTCAAGACGATGTCCAGGATCACTTCAATGCCGGCGCGGTGAAAGGCCTTGACCATCTCTCGGAACTCCGTGGTCTGCCGCCACTGCGGTCCGTCGAAGGCGTAGGACTGCTTGGGAGCAAAGTAGGCAACCGGATTATAGCCCCAGTAATTCTTGAGTTTTTCTCCTGTCGCCGGATTGAGGAGTTGCGACTCATTTTCGTTGAACTCGAGAACAGGCATCAGCTCAATGGCGGTCACTCCCAGGTCTTGGAGATAAGGGATTTTTTCGATCAGTCCGGCGAAGGTTCCGGGGCGCTTTGCCTTCGAACTGTTATGGATGGTGAAGCCGCGAACGTGTGTCTCGTAGATGACCGTATCAGAGGCGGAATGCTTCGGAGGAGAATCCATCTCCCAATCAAAATGGTCGCGGGTATAAATACATTTCGGTGTGGTGCCGGCGTCATCAAAGGTCGAAATACTTAAATCAGTAAGTCTGCTGGATGAATCGTACCCCCGGGCAGCCACGAAATCCCAACACTTGACGCCGGCAATCGCTCTTGCATACGGGTCCAAGAGCAATTTGTGAGAGTTGAAGCGATGGCCTTCTTCCGGTTGATAAGGTCCATTGATGCGATAGCCATAGAGTTGTCCCACGCTGACGCCTCGCACCCAAACATGCCAAACGTCACCGGTCCGATGACAGACCGGATCCAAATCAATGATCCTCGTCGGAGATGAATCATCAGGATCTTTATAAAACTCCAAGCGAACACTTGTAGCATGACGGCTGAACAAAACGAAATTGACTCCGTCTCCTTGCTGATGCGTTCCCCCAATTGGAAGTGGATAACCCGCGTGGATATCACTCCCCTCAGGCGATTCTACGAAAACATTTCTCCGTTTCTGCTGCGTCGCTAGTTCAGCCGATGACATGGTTATCCATCCTATATCTGTCAGATCCCGGGCGTTTCGTCGGAACAGACATCGACTGGATCGTAAGTCACTTCGTCCGAGCGGCGCAAGGCAGCTTCGAGGAGAACACAAGCCTTCGAGCCGGTACCAGCGTCCAACTCTACAAGGCGCTATGGCAACGAATATTCAGAGCCTCGCGGCGTGAACTGGACAACTCGAAAACCGCTATCGCAGGAGAAGCCGGCGTCGCATTGCCAGCCGAGCCTGGTGTAAAAACTCCTTCGAGCGGTCAACATCCGCGACCGGGATCATGGCCACTTCGAACTGCCTATCGATTCTTTTCGCGCTAGCTTCGCCGATCGGTTCACCTCTCGTAATCGAATGCAGGGTTGGCATGTGTCCTTGTCATTGGTCCCTCAAATCGTTGTCCAGAGTCTTGCGCGGTCCTGCTGCCTTTCTCTGATGGGCGGCAACCTGCGGCGGCCCTTTGTCGATGCCGTAGGTTGCAACCGCAGCAGTTCCCGAAACCGTTCAACATGAAAGACAGTGACCACCCCCCATTCCGATTGTTCCGAACGGCCCGACCTTGATTTAGCTTCTGCCACCGGGTCTAAGCCCTCCGCCTTTCAGGCGGAGAGCTTCCAGCATCTGTGCTGGATAATGGTTAGATGGTCGAGTACAGGGAGAATTCACACTCGGTTTGGG
>Ga0302320_10003992_pt1 | contig 33715 bp, 27 predicted proteins | sample Bog_T0_3_FD_202130 | JGI IMG/M metagenome (GOLD analysis project Ga0302320, IMG submission 202130) | Peat permafrost microbial communities from Stordalen Mire near Abisko, Sweden - Bog_T0_3 | ecosystem: Environmental > Terrestrial > Soil > Wetlands > Peat | place: Sweden: Abisko, Stordalen Mire... | reverse complement strand
ACGCTCGGATTGGAGGTGTTGGTGCAGGAGGTGATGGCGGCGATGACGACGTCGCCATGGCCGAGGTCGTAGTTTGCGCCTTCGACCCGATGGCGCTCGGCGAACCGATCGCCGAGCTTGAATTCGCCGGTCGCCGCCGCGGCGAAGCCCGCCTTGGCGTCGGCGAGGGCGACGCGATCCTGCGGCCGCTTGGGGCCGGCGATCGACGGCGTCACTTCGCCGAGGTCGAGCGCCAGCGTGTCGGTGAAGACCGGGTCGGGCGTCAGGCGGGTGCGATAGAACCCCTGCGCCTTGGCGTAGGCTTCGACCAGCGCGACGCGGGCGGGCTTGCGGCCCGAAGCGTTGAGATAGGCGATCGTCTGCGCGTCGATCGGGAACAGGCCGCAGGTCGCGCCGTATTCCGGCGCCATGTTGGCGAGCGTCGCGCGGTCGGCGACCGACATCGCGTTGAGGCCGGGGCCATAGAACTCGACGAACTTGCCGACGACGCCCTTCTTGCGCAGCATCTGGGTGACGGTCAGCACCAAGTCGGTGGCGGTGACGCCTTCGCGCAACTCGCCGGTGAGCTTGAAACCGATCACCTCGGGCAGCAGCATCGACAGCGGCTGGCCGAGCATCGCCGCCTCGGCCTCGATGCCGCCGACCCCCCAGCCGAGCGCCGCGAGGCCGTTGACCATCGTCGTGTGGCTGTCGGTGCCGACCAAGGTGTCGGGGTAGGCGACCTCGACGGTCTTGCCGTCGCGCTTCTCCTTCGTCGTCCACACCGTCTGGGCGAGGTATTCGAGATTGACCTGGTGGCAGATGCCGGTGCCGGGCGGCACGACCGAAAAATTGGCGAAGGCCTGCTGGCCCCACTTGAGGAATCGATAGCGCTCCTGGTTCTGCTCGTATTCGCGCTTGACGTTCTGCGACAGCGACTTGGCGGAGCCGAAATGGTCGACGACGACCGAATGGTCGATGACGAGGTCGACCTGCACCAGCGGGTTGATCTTGTTGGGATCGCCGCCGAGCTTTTTCATCGCGTCGCGCATCGCGGCGAGGTCGACCACCGCCGGCACGCCGGTGAAGTCCTGCATCAGCACCCGCGCCGGACGGAAGGCGATCTCGTGCTCGATCTTGCCGCGGTTGACCGACCAGGCGGCGACCGCCGCGATGTCTTCTTTCTTGACGGTGCGGCCGTCCTCGTTGCGCAGCAGGTTCTCCAGCACGACCTTGAGCGAATAGGGCAACTCAGCGGTCCCGGCCAGGCCGTGACGTTCCGCCGCCTTGAGCGAGTAATATTCGTAGGTCTTGGCCCCGACCTTGAACGACTTGCGGCATTTGAAGCTGTCAAGGCTGGCCATCGGCGCTGCTCCAGACGTTGTGCGGCGGAAGGAAGTGGGCGCGCTTATAGATAAATTCCCTACGCCGGGCTACACAAACTAATGTCGGACGGCGCACAAAGGGGAGGCGCCGGCGAAGGGAAGCCATGCGCCTCAGCGCCCACGAGATCGCCATCGAACGCGGCGGACGACGGATCTTGTCGGGGGTGTCGTTCGAGGCGCGCGCCGGCCAGGCCCTGCTCCTCGCCGGCCCCAACGGATCGGGCAAGTCGAGTTTGTTGCGGGCGGTCGCTGGCTTCCTGCCGCTCGCCGCCGGGACGTTCGCGCTCGCGGGCGGGGCGGCGGAAGCCGGAATCGGCGAACAGGCTCACTATCTGGGCCATGCCGACGCGCTAAAGAGCGCGCTCACCGCCGGCGAAAACCTCGCCTTCTGGGCCGACGCGCTCGGCGGGGATTCCACGCGCGCGGCGTGGATCGCGGCGCTCGACCGGCTCGGCCTCGCCCATGTCGCCGATTTTCCGGCCCGCGCGCTCTCCGCCGGCCAGAAACGCCGGGTCGCGCTCGCCCGGCTCCTGGTCGCGCCACGGCCGATCTGGCTGCTTGACGAACCGACCACCGCACTCGACGCGACCGCGCAGCGCCAATTCGCCATCGTCATGCGCGGGCACCTCGCCGGCGGCGGGCTCATCCTCGCCGCCACGCACGCCCCGCTCGACCTCGACGGCGCAGCGCGGCTGACCCTCGGCGAGGCGGCGGCGACGGGGGTGGCGGCGTGAGGCGAGCGGCCTGGGGCCTGTTCCTGCGCGAATGGCGGATCGCCAGCCGGATCGGCGGCGGCGCCTCGGTCGGCGCGGTGTTCTTTCTCATCCTGGTGACGATCATGCCGTTCGCGGTCGGACCCGACCTCGCCTTGCTGGCGCGGATCGGCCCGGCGATCCTGTGGGTGGCGGCGCTGCTCGCCACGCTGCTCGGCCTCGACCGTCTGTTCCAGGGCGACCACGACGACGGCTCGCTCGACGTACTGGTCAACGCCGGCCTGCCGCTCGAATTGACGGTGCTGGTCAAATGCGCCGCCCATTGGGCGGCGAGCGCGGCGCCGCTGGCGATCCTCAGCCCGCTGTTCGGCCTGATGCTCGGCATGGACGCCGCTCCGCTGGCGCTGGTCGCCGTCAGCCTCGTCGCCGGCACGCCGGCGCTGACGATGATCGGCGCAATCGGCGCGGCGCTGACCGTGTCGCTCAGACGCGGGGGACTGTTGATGGCGGTGCTGGTGCTGCCGCTGGCGATTCCGGTGCTGATCTTCGGCGTCTCGGCGGCTTCCGCCGCCAGCGGCGGCGTCGCTCCGCTCGCTGCGCCGCTGCTGATGCTGTGCGCGCTGTCGCTGGCCGCGATCGCGCTCGCCCCCTTCGCCGCCGCTGCGGCGCTGAGGCAGGTGAGGGACTGAGCGGCGCGCCGCGCCTCTTCAGGTGAGCTTCGCCTCGAAGATGTCGATCGGCATCGGCTTGCCGAACAGGAAGCCCTGGAAGGAAGGGCAGCCGTGCCGCTCGAGGAAGCGGCGCTGGGCCTCGGTCTCGACCCCTTCTGCGATGACGGAGAGGCCGAGGCTCTCGGCCAGCGTGATGATCGTGTGCGCGACCGCCGCGTCATTGGCGCTGCCGGGCAGGTTGCAGACGAACGAGCGGTCGATCTTGATCTGGTCGAGCGGCAACCGGGTGAGATAGGCGAGCGACGAATAGCCGGTGCCGAAATCGTCGACGGCGAAGCCGACGCCGAGGTCTTTCAGCGCATTCATTTTGTCCGCCGCGGCGGCGACATCGTCGAGCACGACGCTTTCGGTGAGCTCGAGCACGAGCCGCTCGGCCGGCGCGCCGGTCGCACGCAACGTCTCGGCGACCTGCTCGACGAAGTCGGGCTGGCTGAACTGGCGGGCGCTGACATTGACCGACAGGTGCAGGTCGCGGCTGCGGCGGTCGCCGGCCCAGGCCTTGAGCCGCTGGCAGGCGGTCTCCAGCACCCACCGGCCGATCGGCAGGATGAGGCCAGTTTCCTCGGCGAGCGGAATGAACTCGCCCGGCGCGACGAGCCCGCGTTCGGGATGCGCCCAGCGCACCAGCGCCTCGGCGCCGATCCATTCGCCGTCGCAATCGACTTGCGGCTGGTAATGCAGCACGAAATGCCGCTCGCGAATGGCGAGGCGCAACGCCGCCTCCGCTTCGGCGCGGGCGGCGAGCGTCGCCTGCATGTCGGGGTCGAAGAAGCGCAGAGTGTTACGTCCCGCCGCCTTCGCCTCGTACATGGCGATGTCGGCCTGCTTGAGCAACTCCTCGCAGGTGTCGCCGCCGCCGCCGAACATGGCGACGCCGATGCTGGGGCTGGAGTGGCGGACGCCGCCGGGCAGCGCGTAGGGCGCGTTGAGTGCGGCGAGAATCGCTTCGCCGGTCTTCTTGGCCATCGCCGCAGCTTCGTGTTGGTTCTCGCCCAGATCATCGACCAGCGCCACGAACTCGTCGCCGCCGACTCGCGCCGCGCCGCCGGCCGCGCCGAGGCAGGCTTCGAGGCGCTGCGCCACCTCGACCAGCAGCCGGTCGCCGACTTCGTGGCCGCTCGTCTCGTTGACCAGCTTGAAGTTGTCGAGATCGATGAACAGCAGCGCTCCGTGGCGACCGCTTCGGGCGCTGCCGGCGAGCGCCTGTTCGAGGCGGTCGCGGAGCAGGCGACGGTTCGGCAGGCCGGTCAGGCGGTCGTAGTAAGCGAGATTGGCGATCTCCTTCTCGGCGCGTTTGCGATCTGTGACGTCAGTCATCGTTATGACGTAGTGGGTCGTCTCGCCGCGCGCGCCGCGCACCGTGGCGACCGTGGTCCAAGCGGGAAAGATCTCGCCAGAGTTGCGTTGCGCCGGCAATTCGCCGCGCCAGAAGCCGTCGCGCTCGACGCGGTCGGCGATTTCGCCGAGCAGCTCGCCGGCGCGCAGATCGCGTGCGATCTGCTGCGGCGTCTTGCCGACCACGTCGTTGGCGGCATGGCCGGTCATCTCGACGAAGGCGTGGTTCACACGCAGGATCCGCTTGTCGGCGTCGAGGATGACGATGCCCTCCTGTGCCTCGAACGCCGTGGCGGCGATGCGAAGCTGCTCGTCGGACTCGCGGCGGTCCGAGACGTTGCGGGCGATTCCGACCACGCCGATCGTCTTGCGGGCCTCGTCGCGCAACGGCGCCTTGAGGACCTCGAACAGACAGCCGTCGCCGTTGGCCGCGAGCGTTTCGAATTCCTCCGACTGGATCTCGCCAGTCTCGATCGCCCGCAGGTCGCCGGCGCGGTAGCGGTCCGCCATCTCGCGCGGCGCGAAATCGTAGTCTGTCTTGCCGAGCACGTCGCGTTGGTCGACGCCGAGTACGCGCTCGAACGCTGGGTTGCAGCGGACGTAGCGCCCGTCCATGTCTTTCACCCAGACCACGTCGGGGAGGGTTCTGAACAGGGTGCTGAGCTGGCTCTCGCGCTCGCGCAGCTCGAGGTGGGAGAGCTGGCTGGACAATGCGTCTTCGAGCCTGCGGCCGATCGCCTCGAACAGTCGCTGGTCGTCTTCAGTCCAGACGCGCGTGCGCCCGCATTGGTGCAGCCCGAAGGCGTAGGCCTTGGTGGTTCTGGGGTGGATCGCCATGGCGATTTGCGATTGGATGCCGTAACGCGCGCGACCGACCCCGGGGACAGACCGTTCTGCGCCGGGGGCGAAGACGACCGAGCCGAGCGAGGCGAGCAGGGCGGCGTGCATGTCGCGCACGCCCGAAGTCATTGGGATCAAGCCGCGCGCGCCGGCAGCGTCCGCAGCGAACTCCAGCCGCGCTCGTTCCATTTGCACGCTCCAACCCAGCGCATCCGGATCGCACGGATAGAGTAGCCAGGCGCGGTCGCAGCCGAACAGCGTCAACGCGAGTTCGAGCACGCGCCCCATTATCGCGTCGAGGTCGGTCGACTCCTGGATCGCCTGGTTGACCTGGTCCATGCCCTCGAAGAAGCGCAGGTTGGTCTGCAACATCGCCTCGATGCGCTTGCGCGCCGCGCGCTGGCGCAGCACCAGGATGCCGAAGGCGAGGTCGGCGGCGAGCCGCTCGAGCAGACAGACTTCCTCGGCGGTGAAGGCGTCGCGCTCGCCGGCGTAGATTGAAAGCGCGCCGAACACGCCCCCTGCCTCGTCCTTGAGCGGCACGGCGACGCTGGCGCGGTAACCGCGCTCGAGCGCCTCTTCGCGCCACGGCGCGACGCGCGGATCGAACTCGTAGTCCTGGACCCAAACAACCTTGCCGGTGCGGATCGCCGCGCCGGTCGGTCCGCGTCCGCGCTCGACTTCGGCCCAGGTGATTTGGGCGGCGTCGACATAGCCGGAATCGTGACCGGCGCGCGCAACGGGACGCACGGATCTCTCGGCGTCACGCTCGACGTAGCCGACCCAGGCCATGAGGTAGCCCGCCTCTTCGCAGACGATGCGGCAGATTTCCGTCAGCAGGTTCGGCTCGTCGACTGCCCGCATCAGCGTCTGGTGGCAGGACGTGACGGCGCGCAGTTCGCGATTGAGGCGCCCGATCGCCGCTTCTGGGCGCTCGCGTCGGGGCTTCTCGCCGCTGAAATCGAGCATACGCTGGCTTTCCGTCGTCGCCTATGGGGCGCGTCCGTCCAGCGATCGACGGCGCCACGCGCGGTGGCGCGTCCTCACTGGTGGGGCGATTCCGGGCTGCGACCGGAATGAGCGTACGGCGTCATGCCATTGGGCCGCGGCCTCAACGGGCGAGCGGCTCAACACGTCATGCTGAACGCTCGCAGGATTCGGTAAATTATATCTTATCGAGCAAAGAGTTGGGCTTGCCATTGCCGGCGGCGCGACGCGGCTATAAAAGGCCGACGATGGCCAATCTCGCCAATCCGACGACATTTCTCGCCGTGACGCGTCGCGCACTGCCGTGGCTTGAACTGGCGACGGCGGCGCTGTTTGCCGTCGGCCTGTGGTCGGCCTTCCTCGCCCCGCCCGACTACCAGCAGGGCGAGACGGTCAAAATCATGTACATCCACGTCCCGGCGGCGTGGCTATCAAGCTTCATCTACGTCGTGATGACGGCGGCGAGCCTCGGCACACTCGTCTGGCGCCATCCTCTCGCCGACGTCGCCCAGAAGGCGGCGGCGCCGCTGGGGGCCGGCTTCACCTTCATTTGCCTCGTCACCGGCTCGCTGTGGGGCAAGCCGATGTGGGGCGCCTATTGGGTGTGGGACGCGCGGCTCACCTCGGTGCTGGTGCTGTTCATCCTCTATCTCGGCCTGGTGGCGCTGTGGCGGTCGATCGAAGACCCTGGCCGCGCCGCGCGCGCGGCGGCGATCCTCACATTGGTCGGCTGCGTGAACCTGCCGATCATCAAATTCTCGGTCGACTGGTGGAATACGCTGCACCAGCCGGCCTCGGTGTTTCGCCTCGGCGGCCCGACGATCGCGCCGCAATTGCTGTGGCCGCTGCTGACAATGGCGCTCGCCTTCACGCTGCTGTTCGTCGTTCTGTATCTGATGGCGATCCGCAACGAGATTCTGCGCCGACGACTGGCGCGGCTGACGATGCTCGCCGCCGCCGAGGGCGATGCGCTCACCCATCGCTTCGCCGCCGGAAAGTCGGGCGCGTGAGCGAAATCCCGCACATCGGCTTCATCGTCGCCGCCTATCTCGTCACGGCCGCGGCGATCCTGGCGATGATCGGCGCGATCCTCGTCGACTATCGCCGTCTCACTCGAGCGCTCAGCCGGCTCGACGCGGCGCGCAAAGAGGACGACGGGCCATGAGCGAGGCCGTCCCGACCCCACGCCACCGCCGCCTGCTGGCGGCGGTTCCGCTGATCGCCTTTCTGGCGCTCGCCGGCCTCCTCTTCGTGCGTCTGTTCGCCGGCGACGCCTCGCGCCTTCCCTCGGCGTTGATCGGCCAAAGCGCGCCGCCGCTCAACCTGCCCGGCCTCGACGGCGCGCCCGGCCTGGCCGACGCCGATCTGCGCCGGGGCCACGTCACCGTCGTCAATATCTTCGCGTCATGGTGCGCGCCTTGCCGCACCGAGCATGAGTTTCTGTTGGCGCTCGCCCATGATCGGGAACTCGAGGCGAAGGGCGTGACGCTGATCGGCGTCGCGCAGAAGGACCCGCCGGAGAACGTCAGGCGGTTTCTCGGCGCGCTCGGCGACCCCTACGCCAAAGTCGGTCTCGACAGCGCTGGCCGCGCCGGCATCGACTGGGGGGTCTACGGCGTGCCGGAAACCTTTGTCGTCCGCGGCGACGGCGTCATCGCCTTCAAGCAGATCGGGCCGATCGACGCCGTCGCGCTCGAGAGCGTCGTCAAGCCGGCGATCCTCAAGGCGGCGAACTGAGACCGCGTCTCAGTTGAGCACCCGCGGCGCGGCCGGGATGTCGAGCGAAAACGCCGGCACGACGACTTCGAACACGTCGCCGTCGTCAGCTATGAGACGGTAGGCGCCTTCCATCACGCCGCTCGGCTCGCCGAGCGGACACCCCGAAGTGTAGCGGAACGACTGACCCGGCGCGAGCGTCGGCTGTTCGCCGACGACGCCGACGCCGCGCACTTCCTGCCTGCGGCCGCCAGCGTCGGTGATGATCCAATGACGATGCGTTAGCTGCACCGTACGGCGGCTGAGGTTGACGATCTCGATCGTATACAGCCAGAAGTGAAGCCCCTCTTCGGGGTTTGACCGTTCCGGCGAATAGGTGGGCTCGACGGCGACGCGGATATCTTTGGTGACCGTGGAATACATGCTTGGATTCTATATGAACGCGGCGGCGCGGCCAAGCTCGACGCTTTATCGGCCGGACCGGCGCCGCTCGGCGACAAAGGCGAACCCCCTTCGCGCGACGCGCCGCGCCTGAGGGAACAGGACCAGGATCGCCGCCGCGTAAATAAGCACGCCAGCGACAATCTGCGCCGCCAGGCCCAATGCGCCGACCGGCGCCGCGACCAGATGCAGCGCCGCGCCCATGATCGCCGTGGCGGCGAGGATTCCCGCCAGAGCTTTGAGCGGAAGGCGCAACCCCAAGCGCGCTACGACGAAGGTCATCGCCGCCGCCGAGCCGACCAAGGTTCCCGCCAGGCAGCCGACTGCCGCGCCGACGACGCCGCCGAAATGTTCGCCGACGGCGCCGCCGGCGAGCGCCGCGACGGCGTCGACGAAATTGAAGACCGTCATCGATCGGGTCCGCCGCATCAACAACGCGGTCTGATCGCCCGTGTGAACGCGCAGCGCCCGCGCCGCGCCGGCGAGGACTGCGAGCGGCAGGATGACGATCGTTTGCGTCTGGAATTGCTGGGCGACGGCGAGGCGGACGAACGGGCTGGCGAGCAGCGCGACGCCGACCGCGGCCGGCGCCATCAGGCCGAACATCAGCGCGCCGTTGAGCGAGACCTGGCCCAGCGCGCCGTCGCGGTCGCCCGCTTCGAGCCGATCGACGGCGAGCGGAAACGAGGCGACGGCGCACAGCGACGCCAGCATGGCGGCGAGCCGCTGGCCGAGCCCCCAGCCGACCGAGAAGAGGCCCACGCCGGCCACGCCTTCCCCGGCGCCGACCAGCACCCGCACGCCGTTGCTCGCGGCCCAGGCGAATAGGCCGGAGAAGATCAGCGGCAGCGCGAAGCGCCGCGCCTCGCGAAAGATCGCTGCGTCGAAACGGCCAAGCCGCGGCGGCCGGCGAAGCCCGATTGAGGTCAACGCGAGTCCCGCCGTCTGGCCGATCGCCATCGCCGCCAGCGCCGTCGCCGCGTCGGCCCTGAGCGCGATCGCCGCGACGATCGACAGGCCCGAGCCGAGCACGGGGCTCGACAATTGCGCCAGCGTGTAGACGCCGATGCGATGGTTGGAGCGCGCGACTTCGCCGTAATGGTTGAGCGCCGCACGGCTGGCGAGATAGGCCGCGGTCGCGGCGAACAGGCCGGGCGAGGGCGCGAGACCGACCAGCGCCAGCGTCGGGAAGGCGAAGACGATCTGACTCGACACCCCGCCGGCGACCACCCGCGCGTCCATCGCCGCAAAACGCTCGGAGTCCGCATATCGCTGGCGAAAGCGCAACAGATAGACCGACCACCAGGCGAGGCCGAGGCCACCCGTCAGCTCCTGCGCGGCGACAACGAACGCGACGACGCCGTAAACGGCGGGATCGAACAAATGCGTCCAAACGACGGTGACGATGAATTGCACGAGCGGCGCGAAAAGCTGCGCCGGCATATAGAGCAAGGTGTTGCGCAGCAGGCCGCCAGTCTTCACGCCGGCCCCCGCGTCGCCGCCGCGGCGCCGGCGCGCCGGTCGAACACCGCCAGCATCAGGATCGCGAACTGATTGAAGGCGAAGGTCTTGACTGAGAGGCTGGCCGAAGAGCTCGCCTGAACCAGAAACAGCAGCATGATCGCCCAGGCGCCCGACTTCGCCCGCCGCCACAATTCCCACACCAACGCGGCCAGGCCGATCACGAAGAAGAACGTCATCAGCGCGCCGTACTGGAACACCAGCCCGAGCCAGCCGTTCTCGATGCCGTATTCGATGCCGAGAGTGTTCTGCAGCGTCGCAAGCCGTTGCGGATCGGGGCCGAGCAGGATGTCCTGGAACGAAAACGCGCCGAACAGATCGAAGACGACGACGCGCGCCTCTGCCGAGCCGCGGTCGGCGGAAAATCGTTCGATGAGCGGCTTCAACGCGCCGCCGAACCAGGCGGCGGCCGCCGCCGAGGCCGCAAGCGGAACGACGAGAGCCGCGGCGATCGCCGCGCGCAGGTCGAAGCGCCGGCCGCCGAGAATTTCGCCGATCGGCTTCAGCGCCGCCACAAAGACGACCCCGATCGCGAGCGTCAGCGACGTGCGTCCGCCGAAGGAGACGAGCGCGACGAGCTGGATCGTCGTCAAGGCGAGGCGCAGTGGCAGCGTGAGCGCGCGGTCGGCGCCGAGGATCAGCATCGCGGCATAGAGCGTGGTCGTGCCGGCGTTGAGCAGGGGGTGGCCGAGTAGGGCCGTCGAACGGTAGTCGCCGAGGATCGCCCGTCCGCCGGCGACAAAGGGCGTCAGGCGAAAATGGAAGGCGAATTCGGCGAGGCCGAGGCAGGCGTTGACGAACATGACCGCGTGCAGCGCCAGCCGCAGCGTCGCGCGTTCGCGTGGGCTGAAATCCTCGTAGAGCGCCAGCAGAATCGCGCCGACGACGAAAGTGTCGATCAGCGGCGCGACCGGCGTTTTCTGGAACAGTGCCGCGTAGGCGACGATCAGCGCGAGATTGACGGCGAACAGGGCCGCGCCAGGAAAGCGCAGCGGCAGCGCGGTGAGATAGGCGAGCGGGCGCGGGCGCGACGCCGCCTCGAGGATCAGGGCCAGGATGGCGAGATAAGTCGCCGGATGCAGTTTTTGCAGCGCGCCGCCGCCCGGCGCTTCATATGGCACGCCCAGCGCCTGCAGCGCCATCGCCGAGACGACGAAGGCGACGATCGCCGCCGCCAAGGCGCAGACCCGCGCGGCGACGCGGAGCGGCTGGCGGTCGTCGCCGACGGACAGGGTCAGGCTCACCCCGCCCTCTCCGGCCGCTTCGCCGGCGTCCGCACCACGCCGGCGACCAGCGCGCCGATCCCGGCGCGCTCGGCCGCCGCCTCGAGCGCGGCGGCGTCCGTCGCGTCGGCGTCGACGATCACCACGGCGTCGGCGGTCTTTTCGTGGGCGAGCAGCGCGTCGGCGCCGTCGAGCAGGCCGCAGTCGAGCACAATCCAGTCGAACCGCGCGTGAAGGCGAGCCGTCAGGCCGGTCCGCCCCGGACCGCCGAGCGGCAAGATCAGCGCCTCGCCGCCGTTGGCGGCGTCGCGACGCAGGATGCTCGCGACCTGCCCCGGCGAGTCGACGATCACCTTGCGCAACCGGCGGGCATAGGCGCTGAGCGTCGGCCGGCGGTGGTCGCAATCGACCAGCAGCGCGCGCCGGCCGGCGGCGCTGAGCGCGTGGGCGAGCGACAAAGCCACGCTCGACGCGCCGTCGCCGCGCGCGCGCGAAACGATCGCGACGACGGGCGCGTGGGCGCCGTCGGCGAGGCGTTCGGTCATCCGGTCGCGCAGCGCGCCGATCGCCGCGGCATAGGGCGCATCCGCGGTCATCGCCGCTTCGGCGGCGGCAAGTGCGGCGCCGCCGTCGCTCTCGTCATCCTCGCTGGTTCGCGGGGCGAAGGCTGGGACGGCGAGATCGATCGCGAACGGGCCGGAAGCGGCAGGCGGCTCCGCGCGCGTCGGCGCGCTCGCCGCAGCCGCGGCGGCCGGCGACGCGTTGGTCGCGGAGGTCGCTGGCGTCGGCGGCGCGGGGGGGGTCGGGGTCGCGGCGGCGGGCTTGCGGCGGCGGTCGCGGTATTCGGCGGCGAAGACGGCGACGAGCCAAAGATTGAGCGCGCCGACCAGCGCCAGGAACAGCGCGAGTCCGATCCGTGGACTGACCCTGCCAGGCGCCGCCGCCGGCGGATCGACGACGGAGCTGTGCGGCGATTCGACGATGTCGCGACGCACGTTCTCGCGCGCCGACAGCGCCTTCTCGTAGGCGGTGCGCAGCGCCGCGGCTTCGGCGTTCAGCCGGTCGAGGTCGATGCGGGTTCCGCCGAACTGCTGGTTGGTCACCTCGAGCGAAGCGACCAGTTTGGCAGCCTCCTGCTCGGCGGCGCGCGCGGCCTTCAGGTCGCGTTCGCTGGCCGAGCGGATGCGCCTGATCTCGGCGTCGATTTGCCCCTGGACCGACTGCAACTGAGCGCGCGTCGTCAGATAGCTCGGATGGCGCGGCCCGAGCGTCGAGAGCTCGTAGGCCTCGTCGCGCGCCAGCGCCGCCTGGTCGGCGCGCAGCTTCTCGATCACCGGCGAATGCAGCGCTTCGGCCACGCCTTCGCCGCCGGCGGCGGAGGAGGCGAGCGCCGCCTTGACCTGCTCGGCGGCCGCCTCGACCTCGCCCCGTCTGCCGCGCGCCGCGACCAGGGCGTCATTGGCGTCCTTGAGCTGTTGCTCGGGAGAGATGCGTCCGTCGCTCAGCACGATCGCGTTGGCTTCGCGATAGGCCTGCGCGCGTCGCTCCGCCTCTTCGGCGCGCGGCTGCAGTTCGGCGATGCGCGAGTCGAGCCAAGCCGCCTGTTTGGCGACGACCTGATCGCTCAACGCCGCCTGCTCGGCGAAGAAGGCGGTGGCGAGCCCTTGCGCCAGATGTTCCGCCTTGGCCGGCGTAGCGGCGCGTACCTCGACGTCGGCGATGTAGTTGCGTTCGCTGCGCTTGACCGAAATCCGGTCGCCGAGCGCGACGACCACGGCCTCCATGCGCGCGTCGGGGTCGCCCGCCGGCGTTCGCCACAGGCTCGTCAGGCTGCCGACGAACAGGCCGATGAGGCTCGGCCGGAATTCGGGGTCGTCGACGAGAGTCTGCGCCTCAGCGACGCGGCGCAGCACTGCGCGCGAGGTGAGAATGCTCATCTCGCTCTCGACCAGAGCGATGTCGGGGGTCTGCGGCATCGACTGGGCGTCGAGCCCGACCGGCACGCGTTCGCGCGGGTCGACGAGGATCGACATTGTCGCAGCGTAGCGGCTCGGCGTCAGCGCGATATAGGCGAGCGCGATCGCGCCGGCGATCGCCAGGCACGGCAGCAGCAAGCGCAGCCGCCGCGCGGCGATGCGGGCGAGCTCGCCGACGTCGACCGTCGGCATTGCGGCGCCGTCGCCGGCGTCGGCGGCCGCCGGGCCGGCTCGCCGGGGCGGAGGGGCGGTCCAGGCAGTCATCGAACGCGCTGACTTTCTCGTGAAAGCGGCGCGTTTGACGCCGCTCCCGAACTGTCGGCGAAGGTAAAGCGTCATGGTTACCAAACGATTAGTTCAGCCTGCGTCTCGTCTACCGAGTTGGGCGGGGGGCTCGCCGCGGCGCGGCGGCGAAAGCGGCGGCCATCGCTTCGCCAAGCGGCTTGAGCCTGAGATCGGCGTCGAACGGCAGCGGGCGCGGCGCGCGGCGCGAAAGCTCGCGATACCAGGAATAGCGATTCGACAATTGCCAGGTGACCACCATGTCGACCGCCGGGACAGCGAGGACCGCGTCGAGGAACTTGGCGCCGACCGCCGCGACGGCGCGGTCGCGCGCCGCAAAATCGTCAGGCAGGGCGGAATCGTCGACGTCGAATTCGGTGATCGACACTGACAGGCCACGCTTGGCGAAGCCGGCGACATAGCCGGCGAAGGCCGCATAGTCGGCGGGCCATTGCGGCCTGAGATGGCTCTGCAGGCCGATCGTGTCGATGGGCGCGCCGGCGTCGAGCAACCGGTCGACGAGGCCGGCGAGCAGCGGCCGGATCGAACGGCCCCATTCGTAGTCGTTGTCGCACTGCGCCTCGTTGAGCGCGAGCCGTGCATTCTTGTCGATCGCCGCGACGCGGCGGAACGCGCGCTCGACGTAGGAGGGGCCCATCGCCGCGAACCACGGTCCGTCGCGCCAGCCGCCGGGCTTGCCGTCCATTGGCCAGAACGGCTCGTTGACCACGTCCCAGGCGATAAGCTTGCCGGCGTAGCGTTCGACGACCCGGTCGATATGGGCGTCGAACACGCGCTCGACCTCGCGGCCGGACAGCCGCTTCAGCCAGTCGGGGGCGCGGTCGTTCCAGATCAGCGTATGGCCGCGCAGCGGCTTGCTGTTGTCGACGGCGAAGCGGACGATGGCGTCGGCGTAGGAGAAGTCGAACCGGTCCGGCGCCGGCCTCAGCCAGTCGAACTTCATCGCCACGTCGGTGGTTAGGACGCGCGTTTGGCGGCGGTAGAGTTCGGCGTAGTCGGGGTCGTCGAACGCCTCCTGGCCGATCGAGGCGCCGTAAAGCAGGCCGTTGGCGGCGGCCGCTTCGCCGAGGTTGCCGGGCGCCGTCGCGCCGAGGACGAGGCGGGGCGCAACCGCCGTCGCGGCGGCGGCGAGCAGCGCGCGGCGGCTGATCATCCGTCGAAGCCCTTGAGCCAGGCGGCGCGGCCGGTCGGGCCGGCGGCGTCGATCACGGCGAAGCGATCGGTCATGTTGAATGTATGCAGGCCGCCCGGCGACGCGAAGCGCTGCTTCGCCGTCTGGCGAAAGACGCCGGGCGCGAGCGCGTCGATGCGGCAGAACGCCAGCCCGGCGCCATAGCCGGCGCGACAATCCTGGGCCGGACGCCACAGCGCCCCTTCGTGTTCGAAGACGCGACCGGCCGGCCGCGCCGCCGAGGCGTCGATCGACGCCGGTCCGTCGAAGGCCGGGGACCACGGACCGAGCGGGCTCGGCCCGCGGTAGAATGACAGACAATCCCAGCTCGCGCCCGCCGTCTCGCCGCCCGCCGCGCCCAACCACCAGTCGCCGTTCCAGGCGAACGGCGTCGCGTCGGCGATCTCGACTCCGCTCAACATTAGACGGTCGAGCGTCCAGCGGAACGGAAACGGATCGGCGCGGTAGAGCTCGAGCGTGCGGTTTTGCCCGCTCTCCGGAATCATCCAGATCGCGCCGTCGTGGCGGAACACGAAGGGATAGGAGAGGTGGTAGGGCCGCTCCAGCACGACGCGCGGCGGGCCGGGGGCGCCCACGTCGTCGAGCGCGAAGACCGAAACGACGCCCTTGCCGGTCGCGTAGGAATATTTCTCGCAGAAGACGTAGGCGACGCCGCCCTCTTCGAACACGAACGGATCGGCGAAATAGCTGTTGCGATCGTCGGCAAGCCAGCGCCACGCGCCGTCCTCGATGCGGTCGAGCCCGGCGAACGGCGTCTCGCCCGGTGCGCGCCGCCTGACGCCGACGCGCCAGTGGCCATCGTGGGCGACCAGGCGGCGTAGGCGACGCTCGATCAGCCCGGCGAGCGTCGCCGCAGCGAAGCGGAGAGGAGCACGCGCCAGCGGCGGCGCGAAAACACGCGGCGGGGTCGTTTCGCCGAGACCGTGCGCGGCGAGCTGAACGACGAGCGCGACGAGCGCGTCGGCGATCGCCGCTCGGCCGCTCGACAGCAGGTCGCGTCGCCGCACTGCGGGCAACGCCGAGGCCAAGACCCGCGGCGCATCGCCGATCATTTGCGCCAGTTCGATCCACGGCGCGCGGCCGTCGAGCAGCGCCGCGTCGCGCGCCGCGTCGCCCGCGACGCCGTCGTAGAGCGGCACGATCGCGCCGGGTTCGGGCTCGCTCGAGCCGGTCAGGTCGAAGACGAGGTCTGCTTGGCCGACGCCGGGCGCGCTCCATGCGCCGGCCGGCGCGCGGTCGAGCGTCGCTGGCGCGCGGGGGCGTGCAATCAGGTCTTCGAGCGCTTCGACCAGCGCCGTCGGGGGCGGGGGCGCACCGCGGCGCTCGCGCGTCTCGATCAGCACGTGGCAGCGCTCAGCGGCAAGCCGCTCGGCGAGCGCGCGGTGCCAGCCGCGGAAGCTGCCCAGCGGCAATAGCAGACGGACGGCCGTCATCGCCGCCGCTCCGGAAAGCGTCCGCTCGCGGGGGCAGAATTCCAGCCTGCCGCGAACTCCGCTAGAAGGGAGGAATGACGACCATTTCGCCCGTCCGTCCACGCACGCTGCTCTTCTACGCCCCGGCGCTGCTCGACGGCGGCGCCGAGCGGGTGTGGGCGCGGCTGGCGTCGGCCTTCGCCGCGCGCGGCGACGCCGTCATATTCGCTGTCGATTTCGAGGCGACCCAGTCGGCGCCGTTCCTGTCGCGCGACGTCGCGCTCGAAGTCATGCCCAGCGGCCATCTCCGGTCGACGCGCGCGCTGGCGCGGCTCATCGCCGCGCGCCGCCCCGACGCGACCCTGTCGGCGCTCGCCGTCGCCAATCTCAAGCATGCGATCGCCGCGACGATGGCGGGACGCCGCGATCGCGCCATCATCGCCTATCACGGCTTCAGTGAAAGCGAGCCACAGCTGCTGAGCCGCATCGGCTATCGCCTGACGCCGCTCCTCTCCCGCCTCTGCGCGGCGACGGTTGCGGTGTCGGGGGCGTTGCGCCACGATCTCATCGCCCGTTTCGTCGTTCCCGAACGGCGCGTCCGCACGATCTACAATCCCGCCGCGCCGGCGCCGTTCCCCGCACCGCTCGCCGCCGCCGCCCTGGCGGCGCGACCGAGGACCATCGTCGCGCTCGGCCGGCTCGTTCCCGGCAAGGATTTCATCACGCTGCTTCGCGCCTTCGCGCAGCTCGACGATCGCGACGCGCGGCTGGTCATCCTCGGCGAAGGCCCGGAGCGGGCGCGGCTCGAAGCCGAAGCGTGGGGTCTCGGCGTTGCGGCCCAGGTCGAGCTGCCCGGCTTCGAGTCCGATATTGCGGCACGGCTCGACGCGGCGCGCGGCTTCGTCCTGTCGTCGCGTCGCGAAGCGTTCAGCCTCGCCTGCGTCGAGGCGCTTGCTCATGGCCTCCCGGTCGTCGCCACCGATTGCGGTGGGCCGGCGGAAATCCTGGTCGCGCCGGCGCACGGAATTCTGGTTCCGGTTGCCGACGTCGAGGCGATGGCGCACGCGCTTGCGGCCGCGCTCGCCGATCCAGGCGATCCCGCGCCGCGACAGGCGCGGGCGCGCGAGTTCTCCCTCGAAGCGGCGTGCGGCCGTTACGACGCGCTGATTGGCGACGTGATCACGCATGCGCGTTCGCCTGCGAGCGGGTGAGGGGAGAAGGGGGGGGAGCAGCGGCGAGCTTTTCGGCGAGCCGCGCCGCGAAGGCGACGATCGAAAGGGTCGGATTGGCCTGGCCGGAGGTCGGAAACACCGCCGAGCCGAGCACGTAGAGGTTGGGCGCGTCGAAACAGGCGAGATCGCCGTCGACGACGCCCTCGCGGCGGTTCGCGCCCATGCGCGCGGTTCCGATCTGGTGCGAGCCATGCGACATCAACGCCAAGGCCGCCTCGGCGCTCGCCGCTTCGCTCTGACGGTATTCGATCCGACCAAAGCCGGAGGCGGAAAGCCAAAGCGCAAGTTGCCGATGCGCGCGCGCGATCGCGTCGCCGTCGGCGCGGCTGAAACGCAGGTCGACGCGGAGCCGCGGCAGGCCGAGCCGGTCGCTCTCGGCGGCGAGCGTCACGCGGCTGTCGGGGTTGGGAATCTGCTCGGCGTGATAGGAAAGGCCGTAACGGCGTGGGCGGTTGCGCAGGAAATAGCCGGGAATGCGCTCGGCGCTGAAATAACGGTCGCGCATGAAGCGGGCGAGAAAAGCGGTGGTCGCCGGCAAGTCCGACGCGAGGTTGCGCGCGTGGGCGAACCAGTCGATCGGCCCGCCGAGATGGCGAGCGCGGATCAGCTCCGGCAGGATCATGCCGCCGACGATCGGCGTCGACAGCGCCATCGCCACGGCCGAGAGCGCACCGCTGCCGTGGCGCGGGTCGGCGATCGGCGGGGCCACCGGCCAGAACGCGATATTGGGCAGGTCGAAGCGCGCCATTAGCGATGGGCTCGGCGCGAAGCGGCGGCGCACGAACGAGCCGCGCCCGTCGCGCACGAAGTCGAACGCCGCGTCGACGCGCGGGTCGTCGAAGACCACGTCGGCGATCTCGCCGATGACATGGCCCATGTAATGGCGGCCGAGCGGGCCATCGGCGCCGCCGAACAGCGCCGGGCGGCGGCGTTGCGCCGCCAACAACAGCCGCGTCGATTCGAGGCCCCCAGCGGCGAGGACGACACGCTCCGCCGCAAGGCGCAGCCGCCGCCCGTCGGCGGTCGTCGCGACGACGCCGGTCGCGCGGCCGTTGTCGGCGAGCGCGATCTCGACCACCGTCGCGCCGAGGCGAATGTCGATCAGGGGCGAAGCGGCGAGCGCCGCCGTATGCGCCTTCCGGAACGACGGCCGGTTGCTCGCCCGCTCGATGCGGTCGAGGGCGAAATCGTCGCTGGCGGCGGAAAGCTCGGGCGCGGCGAGCGTGAAAGCCGCTTCGCCGCAGCCGATGTAGCGGCAAGCGGTCGGGTAGTAGGACGCCAGGTCGTCGTAGCCGATCGGCCAGCGGACGCCGCTGGCGAAGGGTCTTGGAACGAAGTCGATCGGGTCAAGCGGCATGCTGCGGCCGCCCCACAGATTGGAGGTTCCGCCCAAACGGCGCGCGGTCGCGATGCGCATGTCGTCGTGGCGGGCGGGATCGACGATCTCGGCGCGCGAAAGCTCCTGCGCCTTGCTCGGCCGGTCGAGGCCGGATTCGACGACCAGCGTCGGGCGGCCGCGCCGCGCCAACTCCATCGCCAGCGTCAGGCCGGCGGGACCGGAGCCGACGACGATCGTCTCGTGCGCGCCCGCTTCGGCGCCGTCGAGGCCGGCGCGGATCATTCCGCCGGCTCCTTCAGCGCTGGGACGAGTTCGGCGTAGAGCGCGGTCATCTCGCGATAGTAGCGGTCGCGGGTGAAGCGGGTCGTCGCCTGCTGGCGGCCTTTCGCCCCCATCGCCGCCAGGGATCCCTCGTCCATCGCCAGCGTGCGCCGCAGCGCCTCGGCCAGGCTGGCGCGATCGCCGGGCTCGACGAGAAGGCCATTCTCGCCATCTTCGACCAGCTCCGGCAGGCCGCCGATGCGGGTCGTGACGACCGGCTTGCCGCGCGCCTGCGCCTCGAGCACGCTCTTGGGCGCGATCTCGTACCACAGAGACGGCAGCGCGACCGCGGTCGCCGCCTCGACCCGGGCCCACAGAGCCGCGCCTTTGAGATGGCCGGTGAATTGAGCGCGGACGCCGAGCGCGCGCGCCTGGTCTTCGAGCGCGTCGCGCTGCGGGCCGTCGCCGACGATCGTCAGCGGCGCATTCGCCGCGGCGGCGGCGTCGATCAATACGTCGACGCCCTTCTCCGGCGACAGGCGGCCGAAATAGAGAATGTGGCGGCCTTGGGCTTCGCGCAACGCCGCGACGTCGTCGGCTGCGACGGGCGAGTCGTCGGCGCTCTCGAAGAAGTTCGGCACGTAGCGCAGCTTTTCGCGGTCGAAGCCGTGCTCGGCGAACTTGTCGACGATGAAGCGGCATGGCCCGACAAAGCGCGAGACGGCGTTGCGCAAAGCGCCGCCATGCCACTGAATCCAGCCGTCGAGCGCGTAGAGCGCGTCCATCGCCAGCGGACCTTGGGTGCAGCGGTTGGTCAGACAGTTCCACTGCCGGCCGCCGCGGCAGCGTTCGCAGACGCCGTTCTGCGGCGTGTAGAAGTGATAGGCGGGGCAGATCAGCTTGTAGTCGTGCAGCGTGTAGACGATCGGCACGCCGCGCTGGCGCGCCGGCGCGAGGATCGCGTTGGTCAGATGGTGGTAGATCCCGTGGGCGTGGATCACGTCGGGGCGGAAGTCGTCCAGCAATCGCGCGAACTTTTCGCCCGCTTCGCGCGAATGGAAGAAGCGCGGCAGCGACGCGAGGCCGGCGACGCCTCGGCGCGGCGCGAACGGCGCGGGGAAGTAGCCGCTCCAATCCGATGGCTCGTTGTCGGGATGATCGACGGAGAAATCGGCGCAATCCCAGCCGCGCTCGCGAAACAGCGCGAGATGGTCGAGATGCACGCCCTCGGCGCCGCCTTTCCGATGGCGCCAGCGATGGACCGCGAGCAGTCGCATGGCGCCTCCTCAACCCGGCCGAAAGCGGCGCGTCTTTGCTCCGTTCATGCGAGCGCCTCATCGAGCAGGCCGAGCGCGACGGGACCAACGCGCCGGCGCGCCCGCGCCAGATCGGCGGCGCGATGGTCGGCGTCGAACATCGAGGCGAGCACGACGCCCCCGGGATTGTTGGCCAACGCGCAATCGAGCAGCAGTTCAGCGGCGGCGCGGCGGCTGTCGGCGTCGTATCCAGCGGCGATGAGGCGGCGATGGCGTTGCGGCGCGGCGGCGAGTCTCGCGCGCAATTGGGCGAGCGCGCCGCCACCGACGCCGAACACCGAATGGCTGACCAGCAGCAGGCCGGCCCCGGCGAGTTCGGCGCCGCCGTAATCGAGGTCGGCGACGCTGGTCTGCAGCGCCGCATAAGGCTCGCCCACCGCCAGCGCAGCGCGGCAGGCGTCGAAGCCGCCGGCGACGGCGACGGCGCGGGCCTGTCCGCGTTCGATCGCGCGCGTCAGCGCGGCGCGAACGTCGTCGCGCCCGACATCGGCCGGATCCGGATCGTGGAGGGCGTAAACGTCGACGCAGTCGAGGCCGAGCCGGCGCAGAGATTCGCCGATCGAGCGCTCGACGAGTTCGGCGGTCAGCGGCATGCGGCGGTTGCGGGTGGCGGCGAGGCTGCGGAAACCGCTGCGCAACGCCGTCGCGCGAGCGGCGAGCGGCCTGCCGAGCGCATAGGCGAGCCTCAGCGCGCCGAGGCGGCGGGGCGGGGCCATCCCGACTTTGGTGACGACGAACGCGCGGTCGCGGCGTCCGCGCAGGAAGCGGCCGAGCAGCGTCTCCCCTTCGCCCGCGCCGTAGGCCGGGGCGACGTCGAACCAGTTGACGCCGGCGTCGAAGGCGGCGGCCAGCGCGTTGAGCCCGTCGGCGGCGGCGACTCGCGAGCCGAGCGAGGCGCAGCCGAAACCGAGGCGCGACGGCGCAGCCGGAAACGCCGCGCGCCCGAGCGCGTTCACCGGAATTCCTCAGCCGGGATGACGTCGGCGCCGATCCCCAGCAGCAGGAATACATAGGCGCAGGCGGCGTAGCGCGCGGCGAGCCGATGCGGCTCCGCTCCGAGCCGCCACAACCATTCAAGGCCGTTGCGGCGCATCCACAGCGGCGCCCGGCGGGTGTGCCCGCCGATGAAATTGAGCGCCGCGCCGACGCAGAGAAAGCCGACCGAAGGGCAGTGAGGAGCGAGCGCGTCGGCGAGCAATTCCTGCTTGGGCGCGCCGAGTGCGACCAGGCACAACTGGGCGCCGCTGGCGCGAATGCGCTCCGCCATGGCGAGGCGCTCGAATTCCGGGTCGCCGAGGCGGATGCGGGGCGCCTCGGCGCCGGCGATGACGAGGTCGGGCGCGCTCCGCCTCAGCTTGGCGATGGCCGCCGCCTGAGCGCTCGGCGCCGGACCGATCAGATAGACGGAGAGGCCACGTTCCGCCGCAGACTGAAGCAGCGGTTCGATCAGATCCGCGCCGGGAGCGCGCTCAAAGACGCGCCGGCCGGCGGCGCGGTTGGCGAGCCAGGCGATCGGCCAGCCGTCGGCGCAGACGAAGGTCGCGCGGCGATAGGAGGCGCGAAAAGCGGCGCTGCCGCGCAGCTTGGCGACATGATCGAGGTTGAGCGTGTGGAAGGTGAAGCCCTTGCCCTGGGCGGCGCAGTCGATCGCCAGGTCGACGGCTTGGGGGATCGAGGCGACGTTGAGCGCGAAGCCTGCGACCTTGGTGCGCCGTTGCGGCGCGATCGTCGCATGAAGAACGCTGCCGCTCATCGACCCACATCACGCTCGCAACAACCCCTCGCGGGGGTGGACTCCTTCCCTACCGGCTTCGTTCTCATTCGTCTCAATTTGCTACAATTAGGGTTACCTGGCTTTGAGCAACGGTTAACCGTAAGCCCGAGCGCGGGCTGAGCGACGTCTTTGCCGAATGAGACGGCCTATCTGAACGCCGACGAGACTTCCGTGTAGGTCGTATTGAGCTGCGTGCCGACGAAGCTGACCGCCACGATGATCGCCAGCGCGACGCACGTCGCGAGCAAGGCGTACTCGACCGCCGTCGCGCCTGAGCGCGAACGACGGAACAGATCGATCAGCTTGAACATGCGGCCCCCTGAGGGGCGCGCGCGGCCAGCCCCGTCTCTCGCCCCCGGCGCAGATTAACCATGGCCGGTTACACAGAACTTAAGGGAAGCTTGGCCGCCGCGGTCGGGCTTCCGTCAGGTCCAGCGGCTGGGCGCGGCCGCACGGCGCATCTCGCGCCGTTCTCGCCAGCGCCGCCGGATCGGCCAAGCGCAAATGTGGGTGCCGCTCCAGCCGATGAGCAGCGCCAGCGCGCCGACCAGAAACGCTTCCGAGGTGACGGGAACTGCCGGTTCGAAGTTCTGCAGCGTGTCGGCGCCGATTGCCGGATCGAAGTCGACCGCCATCGCCCCGAGCCGCTGCACCGGCCCCGCGTTCTGCATGGCGTCGAACGCGTTTTGCAGCTTGTCGCGGCGAACGATGTCGGTCTCGATCGCAGCGCCGCGGGCCTGGGCGAGCGGGTCGGGATTGCCCTCGAGCCGGGCGATCGCCTCGACCGGCGTGATCGACTGCTTCGCCGCGTCGGTGTTGAAGGCGGCGACGACGCGCTTGATTTCGTCGAGCGCGCCGCCGAGACGTTGGCGATATTGTTGGCTGAACTCGGGGCCTTGCGTCCCGATGAGGGCGAACAGCAACCCGATCGCCGCCGCGAGGCGTCGCGTGAACATCGATGCCGGACTCCCCGTGCGCCACCGACTGAGTCCTATCGCGGGCGCGGGCGAAAGTCATTCGTCCTCATTGACGGCGGGGCGGCGATTGTCCTGAATGCGCCGCTGCAAGCCCACTGGAGCCGGTAACGCCGATGAAGCGATGAGCGCCCCGCCTGCCGCCCCGTCGCTGAAGCCTTGGCCGCTGTTCCGGTCGTTCGCCGGCTGGCGCTGGCGCGACCTCGGCCCCGACGCGGTCGCCGGCCTGACGCTCGCGGCGATCGCCATCCCCGAGCAGATGGCGACGGCGCGGCTCGCGGGGTTCCCGCCGCAGATCGGCTTCGTCGCGCTGCTCGCAGGCGCGGTCGGGTTCGCCGCTTTCGGCGCTTCGCGGCTGATGTCGATCGGCGCCGATTCGACCATCGCGCCGATCTTCGCCGGCGCGCTGGCGCTGCTGGCGACCGCCGGCTCGGCCCATTACGCCGCCGACGCGGCGGCGCTGGCGCTCGGCGTCGGCCTCGCGCTCGCGCTCGGGGGCGCGTTCGGCCTCGGCTTCGTCGCCGATCTGCTGTCGATTCCGGTCACCACGGGCTTTCTCGCCGGCATCGCCGGGCACATCGTCGTCAGCCAGGCCCCGGCGCTCCTCGGCGTCGCGCCGCCGGCGGGCCCGCTTGTCGGCCAGGTCGTCGCGCTCGCCGGCGCGCTCGCCCAGACCAGCCTGCCGACGCTCGGCATCGGCCTGTTCGTGCTGGCGCTGATGATCGTCGGCGAGCGCCTGAGCCCACGCTTTCCCGGCGCGCTGATCGGGCTTGCGCTCGCCGCCCTTGTGGTCGTCGTCTTCGGGCTCGAAGGGCGCGGCGTCGCGACGCTCGGGCCGATCGAGGGAATGACGCTGCGGCTCGGCTGGCCACAGATCGCGCTCGCCGATCTGCCGCAGATCGCGCCGCTCGCCATCATCGTTGCGCTCGTCGTCATGGTGCAGACCGCGGCGACGACCCGCAGCTTCGTTTCCGATCCGGCGGTCGGCCCCGACGTCAGCCGCGATTTCGTCGGCCTCGGCGCCGCCAACCTGCTCGCCGGCTTTCTCGGCGCCTTTCCGCTCAACGCCAGCCCGCCGCGCACCGCGATCGTCGCCGCGAGCGGCGGCGTTTCGCAGCTCGGCGCGCTCGTCTGCGCCGGCCTCGCGCTGGCGCTGGCGGCGTTCGGCGGCGGCCTGCTCGCCCATGTGCCGCACGCGGCGCTCGCCGGCGTGCTGCTGTTTGTCGCCCAGCGCATCTTCCGGGTCAGGACGATGATCGACGTGTGGCGGCGCAGCCGGGCGGAGTTCGCGCTCGTCGTCGCCACCATGCTCGCGCTGCTCGTCCTGCCGATCGAGCAGGGCGTCGCCATCGGCGTCATCTTGTCGCTGCTGCACGGTGTCTGGACGACGACGCGCGCGCGTCTGGTCGAGTTCGAGCGCATTCCAGGCACGTCGATCTGGTGGCCGGCTAGCACGCTGCAGCGTGGCGAACGGGCGCCGGGCGTGCGCGTCGTCGGGTTGCAGGCGCCGCTCTCGTTCCTCAACGCCTATGGCGTCCAGGCGCAGATCCAGGCGTTCGGCACGACGGACGTGCGGCTGCTGGTGATCGAGGCCAATGCGGTCAGCGAAATCGACTACACCGCGGCGACGGTGCTCGCAGGGCTCGTTTCGCGGCTGCGCGCCGGGGGCGTCGACGTCGCCTTTGCGCGGCTCGAATCGGTGCGCGCGCAGCTGAGCTTCGCGCGCCAGGGTCTCGAGGCTTTGATCGGGCGCGACCACCTCTTTCATAGCGTCGAGGAGGCGATCCAGGCGCTGCAGAACGGCAAGCGGGGCTGAGGCGAGCGTCGTCGTTCGGTCGCCGTCGGCGATCGACCGCTGGGGTCCGGGAACGCGGGCGCCGACGCTGCTGATCTCGCCCTTCGCCAAGCGCGGGCTGGTCGATCGCACGGTCACGGCCACGACTGCGATTTTGAAGCTGATCGAAATCCGCTATGGTCTGGCGCCGCTCGCTTCCCGTGACGCGGAGAGCCCCGACATGACCGAGGCGCTCGACCTGCAGCAACAGGGTTATGGCGTGAGCGAAGTCCCGATCGGCGTCGTCACTGTGTCCGACCGCGCCGCAGCGGGAGTGTACGAAGACAAAGGCGGCCCCGGGATCGAGGCGGCGCTGAAGGCGATTCTGGCGACGCCCTGGCGGCCCTGCCGGCGGCTGGTTCCCGACGAGCGCGACAAGATCGCCGCGGCGTTGCGCGACCTCGCCGACGTCGAACGCTGCTCGCTGATCCTGGTCACCGGTGGAACCGGCCCGAGCCCGCGCGACGTCACGCCGGAGGCGACGGCCGATGTCTGCGACCGCATCATGCCCGGCTTCGGCGAGTTGATGCGCGCGCGCAGCCTGCTGGAGGTGCCCACCGCGATCCTGTCGCGCCAGATCGCCGGGCTGCGCGGCCGCAGCCTGATCGTTAATCTGCCCGGCCGGCCCGCCGCGATTCGCGTTTGCCTCGACGCGATCTTTCCGGCGGTTCCCTATTGCCTCGACCTGATCGGCGGCGATCGACTGGAAACAATTCCCGAGGTGTGTCAATCTTTTAGGCCAAAAGCTTAGCCGCCAGAGGCGGCAATTGATACGGATCAGATTAAGCCGGGGCTGGCGCCCTACTTTAGTGGTGTTGACAACTGAAGGGCTCAAGCATGCCGACCGCGGATCCGATCGTCTCCGCCATCGTCGAGAAGTATCGGAACAATCCGACTTACGTCCTGCAAATCCTGCGAGAGGCGCAGGAGGCGTTGGATTGGATTTCGCCTGAAACGGTCGAGACCGTCGCTTCGGGGCTGAAGATTCCACGCACGCAAGTTCAAAGCGTTCTGCAATTCTATTCGTTCCTTTACGACAAACCGCGTGGCCGTTATCGCCTGCTGTTCGCCGACAATATTACCGACCGTATGGCGGGCAACATCGCCCTGTTTGAGCACATGCTCAGTCGGCTGAAGCTCAAGCCCGGCGTGGTGTCGTCCGACGGCCTGGTGAGCGTCGACCTGACCTCCGACACCGGCATGTGCGACCAGGGCCCGGCGCTGTTGGCCAACAACCGCGCCATTCCACGCCTGACGATGCGTCGGATCGACGAGATCTGCGATCTGGTCAAGGCGCAGGCGCCGCTCGACGAATGGCCGGCCGACCTGTTCCGCGTCGACGACAACATCCGCCGCCGCGAGACCCTGCTGACCCCGATCGCCCCCGGCGTCGCGCTCGACGCGGCGATCGCCCGCGGGCGGCAAGGCATGCTCGACGAGATGAAGCGCTCCTACCTGCGCGGGCGGGGCGGCGCCGGGTTTCCGGTCGGAACGAAATGGGACGGCGCCCGCAACGCGCCGGGGGCGGAGCGCTACATCGTCTGCAACGCCGACGAAGGCGAGCCCGGCACGTTCAAGGACCGGGTGCTGTTGAACTCGTTCTCGGTTCGGGTGCTCGAAGGCATGGCGATCGCCGGCTACGTCTGCGGCGCAACCAAGGGCTTCATCTATCTGCGCGGCGAGTACAAGCACCTGCAGGCCAAGCTGCAGCGCGAGATCGACGAGATGCGCGCCGGCGGCCGACTCGGCGCCTCGATCCGCGGCGCAGCGGGTTTCGATTTCGACATCGAGATCCATATGGGGGCGGGCGGCTACATCTGCGGCGAAGGCACCGCGATGGTCAATTCACTCGAGGGCAAGCCGGGCCGGCCGCGCGTCAGGCCGCCGTCGATGGTTCAAGTCGGCTACCTCGGCAAGCCGACCGTGGTCGACAACGTCGAATCGCTCGCCCACGCGACCGAGATCGCCGTCGAAGGCGGCTCGCGCTTCGCCAAGCGCGGCACCAGGACCTCGACCGGCACCAAACTTATTTCCATCTCCGGCGACTGCGAGCGGCCAGGCGTCTACGAGTACCAGTTCGGCGTCACCATTGGCCGGATCCTGGAGGACTGCGGCGCGAAGACGGTCAGCGCGGTGCAGATCGGCGGCGCGTCGGGCGTTCTGCTGACGCCGGACGAGTTCAGCCGCCGCATCGCCTTCGAGGACGTGCCGACCGCCGGCGCGTTCATGGTCTTCGGCGCCGACCGCGACATTTTTGAAGTCGCGCGCAACTTCGCGCATTTCTTCGCCCATGAAAGCTGCGGCTTCTGCACCCCCTGCCGCGTGGGGACGACGATCCAGCGTAACATCATGGACAAGATCGCCGAGGGGCGGGGGTCGCGCTACGAGGTCAACGAACTCAGGCGCGTGGTCGAGTTCATGAAGCGAACCAGTCATTGCGGTCTCGGCGAAACGGCCGGCAATGCGGTGCGCGACGCGCTCAACAAGTTCAGGCCGGCGTTCGAGCGGCGGCTGCACGCGAAGGATTTCGCGCCGGCGATCGACCTCGAACGGGCGCTCGAGCCGGCGCGGCGGATCACCGGGCGTGACGACGCCGAAGCACATCTGGAGACTGAAGGTTCATAGACATGGCTGAGACGACGTTCACAATCGACGAGCAACCGATCCCGTTCACGCCCGGCCAGACGATCCTCGAGGCAGCCAAGGCGGCCGGCATCTATATTCCCCATCTCTGCTACCACCCGGAATTCAAGGCGCACGGCGGCTGTAAGATGTGCACCGTGCTCGTCAACGGGCGCACGCAGACGGCCTGCACGCAAAAGGCGGCGGCGGGACAGGAAGTCGACGTCGACACCCCCGAGCTCAACGCGATGCGGCGCACCCTGGTGCAGATGCTGTTCATCGAGGGCAATCATTTCTGTCCCGGCTGCGAGAAGAGCGGCGCGTGCCAGCTCCAGGCGCTGGGTTACGAATACGAAATGATGTCGCCGCACTTCGTCGAGCTGTTCCCGGAGCGCAACATCGACGCGTCGCATCCCGACGTGCTGATCGAGTTCAACCGCTGCGTCCTGTGCGAGCTGTGCGTGCGAGCCAGCCGCGACATCGACCACAAGGACGTGTTCGCAATCGCCGGGCGCGGCCAAGACGCCAAGCTGATCATCAATTCGCCGACCGGAAAGCTGGGAGACAGCGCGCTCGCGGTCACCGACCGCGCCGTCCAGGTCTGTCCGGTCGGAGCGATCATCGTCAAACGCGTCGGCTTCGCCACCGCCCCGATCGGCGAGCGGCTGTATGACAAGAATCCGATCAGCGCTGAAGTCGAATCTTGCGAAATTCCGGAAGCCCGATGAGCACCTCAGGACAGGACAAAGTCAAAGTTCGGCTGGCGACGACGTCGCTCGCCGGCTGTTTCGGCTGCCACATGTCGCTCCTCGACATCGACGAGCGCCTGTTCGAGCTCGCCGAGATCGCCGAGTTCGACCGGTCGCCGCTGACCGACATCAAGCATTGCGGCCCCTGCGACATCGCGCTGATCGAAGGCGGGGTGTGCAACAGCGACAACGTCCACGTCGTGCGCGAATTGCGCGCCAACGCCAAGATCCTGGTCGCCGTCGGCGCCTGCGCGATCAACGGCGGCCTGCCGGCGCTGCGCAACAAGCTCGACGTCAACGACATCCTGACGCGGGTCTATCGCAATCCGACGACCGGCGAGTCGTGCGTGCCGGATTCGCCGGAGTTGCCGTTGCCTCTCGACATGGTCTATCCGGTCAACGAGATCGTCCGCGTCGACTACTTCCTGCCGGGCTGCCCGCCGTCGGGCGACGCGATCTGGAAGTTCCTCACCGACCTCATCCTCGGACGCATGCCGCGTCTGGACTACAGTCTCCTGAATTACGACTAAGGGCCCAGAAATGCTGAATCTCGAAACCGCGCAATCGCCGCATAAGCTGCGCCGGGTCGCGATCGAACCGGTGTCCCGCGTCGAGGGGCACGGCAAGGTCACGATCCTGCTCGACGAGGAGAACCGGGTCCATCAGGTCCGCCTCCACATCGTCGAATTCCGCGGCTTCGAAGTCTTCATCGAAGGGCGTCCGTTCTGGGAAGTGCCGGTCACTGTGCAGCGCCTGTGCGGCATCTGCCCGGTCAGCCATCACATCGCCGCCGGCAAAGCGATGGACATCGTCGCCGGCTACGGCCCGCTGACCCCAACCGCCGAGAAGCTGCGCCGCCTGTTGCATTACGGGCAGCTCGTGCAGTCGCACGCGCTGCACTTCTTCCACCTCGCCTCGCCCGATCTGCTGTTCGGCTTCGACAGCGAGGTCAGCAAGCGCAACATCGTCGGCGTCGCGGCCGCCTTCCCCGATCTCGCCAAGCGTGGCGTGATGACGCGCAAGTGGGGCCAGGAGGTCATCCGCCACATCGTCGGCAAGCGCATCCACGGCACCGGCGTCATTCCTGGCGGCATGAACAAGCCGCTGCATGTCGACGAGCGCGACACGTTGCGCCGCGACGTCGACGAGATCGTCGGCTGGGCGCGCGAGTCGGTCGATCTGGTCGCCTCGCTGTACGAGACCAACCCCGATTTCTACAAGCGTTTCGGCGAGGCGCGCTCCAACATGATGGGGCTCGTCAACACGGCCGGCGAGACCGACTACTACCACGGCGGCCTGCGCGCCCAGGACGCCGACGGCGCGCCGATCTTCGATCACGTCGACTACACGACCTACCAGGACGTGTTCCAGGAAGAGACCAAGCCCTGGAGCTACATGAAATTCCCGCACATCAAGGCGCTCGGCGCGGAAAACGGTTCGTATCGCGTCGGCCCGCTGGCGCGCGTCCAGGTCGCCGACCGTCTGTCGACCCCGCTCGCCGAAGACCAGCGGCGCAAGTTCGTCGCTGTCGGACAGGGCAAACCGCTGCACGGCGCGCTGATGTTCCACTGGGCGCGGATGATCGAGATGCTCAACGCCGCCGAGATGGCGCGCGACCTGCTCAACGATTCCGACATCGTCGGCACGGACCTGATGGCGGACAAGGGACCGCGGCGCGGCGAAGGCGTCGGCGTGATCGAAGCGCCGCGCGGCACGCTGTTCCACCACTACAAGGTCAGCGACGACGACCTCGTCACCTATTGCAACCTCATCGTCTCGACGACCAACAACAACCAGGCGATGAACGAGTCGATCCGCGCCGTCGCGGCGCGCTTCCTCACCGGCCGCGAGGTGACCGAGGGGTTGCTCAACCACATCGAGGTGGCGATCCGCGCCTACGACCCGTGCCTGAGCTGCGCCACTCATGCGCTCGGCCAGATGCCGCTCGAAGTCGACATCCTCGACGCCGACGGCGCGCTGGTCAGCCGCGGCCGCAAGGGCGACTGATGCGGCTCGTCGTCCTCGGCTGGGGCAACGACTCGCGCGGCGACGACGCGCTCGGCCCGGCGTTGCTCGATCGCATTGCCGCCGCCTGGCCCGACCTGCCGATGGTCGACGACTACCAATTGCAGATCGAACACGCGCTCGATCTGGTCGAGGCCGACTGCGCCCTGTTCCTCGACGCCGGCAAGGACACGCCGGCGCCGTTCGCCTTCTCGCGCCTCGCGCCGAAGCGGGACGCGACCCACTCGACCCACGCGCTGTCGCCCGAAGCGGTGCTCGACGTCTACCTCCAGGTGCGCGGCGAAGCGCCGCCGCCGGCCTTTGCGCTGTGCGTGCGCGGCGAGAGCTTCGAACTCGGCGAAGGCCTGAGCCGCGACGGCGTCGCGCGCCTCGAGATCGCATGGGATTTCGTCAAGACGCTGATGGCCGAACAATCCGTCGAGGCGTGGGACAGGCTGGCGCGCCAGTCGGCCCCGCTGGTGCGCGTTCCGGCTTAGCGAACGCACTCGTCAGTGGCGCGGGCCTCCGCGCCCGCGGAGCGCTGTAACCGCGGCCACGGAGGGCCGCGCTGTCGGTGCTATCACTTCCACATCGCCCGCATGCGCGCGGCGAGATCGACCTTGGGGCCATCGGCGAATCGGGGCGCGGCTTCGGTTGCTGGGCGCGGCCACGCGATGTGGTCGAAGTGCTTCAGCAGTGGGCTCGGGATGAAGCGGGTGCGCGCGGCGGAAACGTGGCGGTCGCCGTTCTTCGCCTGGCCGTGGACATAGAAGCGCTGCGGCACGATCAGCGTCAGCGCGTCGCGGGCGCGCGTCATCGCCACATAGAGCAGCCGCCGCTCCTCCTCGATCTCGTCCGACGAGCCGGCGGCGAGATCGGACGGGATGCAGCCGTCGACGCAGTTCAGCACGAACACCGACTTCCATTCCTGCCCCTTGGCCGAATGGATGGTCGAGAGGATGAGATAGTCCTCGTCGCGCAACGGCGGCCCCGCTTCGTCGCTCGACGCGTCGGGCGGATCGAGCGTCAGCTCGGCGAGGAACCGCTCGCGCGAGGCGAAGGTCGCGGCGATGCGTTCGAGCGCGTCGAGGTCGGCGGCGCGCGGCGCGACGTCGTCGTAAGTCTCGGCGAGCGTGTCGCGCCGCCAGGCGATCGCCTCGGCAAGATCGCTCGGCCACGGCGCAGCCGCGGCGAGGCGCGCCAGCAGCGCGGCGAATTCGGCGAAGGCGTCGCGCCCGCGCGCCGGAACGGACAGTTGCGCGAGACTGGCAAAGCTCTCGTCGGCCGCCGCCGCGGCGACGATTTTCTCCGCGCTCGCCGGACCAATGCCGGGCAGCAGTTGCGCGACGCGGAAGCCGGCGACGCGGTCGCGCGGGTTCGTTGCGAAGCGCAGCAGCGCCAGCGCGTCCTTGATGTGCGCCGAGTCGAGGAACTTCAGCCCGCCGAATTTGACGAACGGAATGTTGCGCCGCGTCAGCTCCAATTCCAGCGCCGCCGAATGATGCGAGGCGCGGAACAGCACCGCCTGCGACTTCAGGCTCGCACCCGCCTCGCGGTTCTCCAGCACGCGCAGCGCGACGAAGCGCGCCTGATCGCCTTCCTCGCCGACGGCGACCAGCTCCGGCGCGCCGCCGCCCGTCCGCTCGCTCCACAGGTTCTTGGCGAAGCGCTCGGGCGCGAGCGCAATCACCGCGTTGGCGGCGGCGAGGATCGGCTGGGTCGAGCGATAATTGCGATCGAGCGTGACGATGCGCGCTGGCGGCGAGAAGGCTCGCGGAAACTCGAGGATGTTGCGCACGGTGGCGGCGCGGAATGAATAGATCGACTGCGCGTCGTCGCCGACCACGGTCAGGCCGCGACCCTCGGGCCGGAGCTTCAGCACGATGTCGGCCTGCAGGCGGTTGGTGTCCTGGTATTCGTCGACCAGCAGATGGTCGAAGCGCGCCGCGACCTCCGCGGCAATCGCCGGCTCGGCGAGCATCTGGGCGAAATAGAGCAGCAGGTCGTCATAATCGAGCACGCGCTGGCGCTGCTTGGTCTCGACATAGGCCGCGAACAGGCCGCGCAACGCCTCTTCGTGCGCCGCCGCCCAGGGAAAGTGGCGGCCGAGCGCCTCTTCGAGCGGAATCTGCGCGTTGGCGACGCGCGAATAGATCGCGAGACACGTCGCCTTGGTCGGGAAGCGTTCCTCCTTCTGCGACAGGCCGGCCTCGTGGCGGCACAGCGCCATCAGGTCGGCGGAGTCCTCGCGATCGTGGATGGTGAAGGCGGGGTCGAGGCCGATGCGCGTCGCATATTCGCGCAACAGCCGCGCGCCGATCGAATGGAAGGTGCCGCTGTAGCTCGGCGTCGCTGCCGCGGCGGCCTCGGGGGCGAGGCGGCGGGCGAGAATGCGCTGGACGCGGCGGTTGAGTTCGGCTGCGGCGCGGCGCGAAAAGGTCGCCAGCATGATGCGCCTGGGGTCGACGCCGGAAAGCACGAGATGGGCGAGGCGATGAGCGAGCGTCGCCGTCTTGCCGACGCCCGCGCCGGCGATCACCAGCAGCGGCGTCTCGCCATGCTCGACCGCCAGCCGCTGCGCGTCGTTCAGCGCGTCGGCAGGGTCGGAGCGAATCGCGGCGAGGGCCATGGCGCGAGGGGAACACGGTTCGGCGTTTGTTCGCAACGGATTCATCTTGTGAGACGGGTTGGGGACGAGGGCTCGCGGCGAAGCGAGGCGAAACGAGACGAAGCGAAAACGAAATGAAACGAAGCCGGCGACTTCGTTGGCGAAGCCGTAAGGCCTTGATACGAAACGGCGGCGAAATTGGCGAAGTCCCGGGTATATAGGTTTTTCAATCGGTTAGGCGGCTCTCGTTTCGTTGCTGGCGAATGGGTTATGTGAAGCGCGAGGCCGCGAGGCGTTGGCGGCGGCCGACACAAGCATTGTATCTGATATTCCGATTTTCAGAAAGACAATGTCGCTTGCGCTGAGGGCGCGTCCCGCCGCTCGATGTCGGGCGTTCGTCCGCAATTCCCGCTCCCTCGATCACGGATGTGTGTGGCGGCGGCGGCCGCAATGCCCGGGCCTGGCGCGTGACAGCGGCCGCGGTCAAGGTAAGCTCGGCGCACGTCCGGCGCGGTTTGCGCGGAAACGGCGCTCCTGCGCCGCGGAGGCCCCATGTTGCGCTTGCCGCTCGCGCTCGCGATGGTCGCGGCTCTCGCCGGAGCTGAGGCGCGCGCGCAAACGTCCCCGCAAACGCCCGCGCCCGTCGATCACGCGAAGATCGAGACCTTCGTCGACGGCGCGGTGCGCGAAGCGATGCGCGCCGACAAGATCGCCGGCGTCAGCGTCGCGATCGTCGACCGCGCCGGCGTCGTCATGACCCGCGGCTACGGCGCCGCCGCATTCGAGCCCTACCGCAAGGTCGACGCCGACACGCTGTTTCGCGTCGGCTCGATTTCGAAGACGCCGGTCTGGATCGCGATCATGCAGCTCGTCGAGGGCGGCAAGCTGAGCCTCGACGATCCGATCAACGATCATCTGCCGCCCGAGTTGCGCGTCCCGGACGAAGGCTTCCAGAAGCCGATTCTCGTTCGCCATTTGATGACCCACACGGCGGGATTCGAGGATTCGATCGAAGGCCTGTTCGTCCACGACCCGACGAAACTGCTGCCGCTCGACCAAAGCCTCGTCGTCCATCGCGTCCACCGGGTGCGCGAGCCGGGGACGCTCGCCGTCTATTCCAATTACGGCGCGGCGCTCGCCGGCGCGCTGGTCGCCAATGTCGCGGGAGAGCCATGGCAGGACTACGCCGAACGGCGCGTCCTGCGTCCGCTCGGCATGGCGAGCGCGACCTACCGCGAGCCTTATCCT
>Ga0302320_10003989_pt1 | contig 33730 bp, 25 predicted proteins | sample Bog_T0_3_FD_202130 | JGI IMG/M metagenome (GOLD analysis project Ga0302320, IMG submission 202130) | Peat permafrost microbial communities from Stordalen Mire near Abisko, Sweden - Bog_T0_3 | ecosystem: Environmental > Terrestrial > Soil > Wetlands > Peat | place: Sweden: Abisko, Stordalen Mire... | reverse complement strand
CTCGACACCGTCATGGGCCAACTCGACCGAGTAGCCATTGAAGGAAAGTGACCTGCGCAGCGACTCGCGCACCGCGCGATCGTCGTCAACAACAAGTATTCGCACGGCCACTAGTTTCGTCCTAGCGCCTGAGAGCGGCCTGAGAGGCACGCCGTGGGTTTAGTTAACTCCGTCTGAGGATGGCCACCGCGCCCGAGGGCGGGCCGGGCGATCCGCCTAACGCCGGTCCAGGTCGATAAGACCAAGTCGGGCAGCCTTGAGCAACCTGCGGGGCACTTTGTGCTTCTGGCCTGCCACCGTCACACCGACGAGCTCGATCTTCGTGGCCTTCCACTGCGAGCGTCGGCTGCGGGTATTCGAGCGCGACATTCTGCGCTTAGGTACAGCCATGTTCGGGCCTTAACTCCTCGATCGGGGGATTCCGGTTGGTGCGTCGCGCGACCCAGCCAGCAGTTGCCAGTAGGCGAATACGGCGACGATTACCCATCAGGATAGTCGGTGGGCCTCTGGTCGCCAAAACGGGCCGCGAGCGTAACGTGACGGCGAAATTCCACTCGGTTTTTCGCCGTGGCGTTACGCTCGGCGCGTTCACCGCCCGATCACACCGTGACACCGCACCGCTAGACTGACCTACCGGTTGGTTGGTTCGCTCCAGAGTGACCCCCGAAGGGAGGACGCGCATGGCGTCTGCAGCCGCCGTCCGGATCGGGAACTGCTCGGGTTTCTACGGTGACCGGTTATCGGCGATGCGCGAGATGCTCACCGGCGGTGAACTGGACTATCTGACCGGCGACTACCTGGCCGAGCTGACCATGCTGATTCTCGGGCGCGACCGGATGAAGAACCCCGACCGCGGCTACGCCAAAACCTTCCTGACCCAGCTGGAGGACTGCCTCGGCGAGGCCCGCGACCGCGGGGTGCGCATCGTCGCCAACGCCGGCGGCCTGAACCCGGCCGGCCTTGCTGACGCGATACGCGCCTTGGCCGAACGCCTGGGCATCCCGGCCCGGGTCGCCCACGTGGAAGGCGACGACCTGCAGCCGCGCGCGGCGGAACTAGGGCTCGGGACACCGCTGACGGCCAATGCCTACCTGGGCGCCTGGGGCATCGTCGACTGCCTCAACGACGGAGCCGACGTCGTCGTCACCGGCCGGGTCACCGACGCCTCGGTGATCGTCGGGGCGGCAGCCGCGCATTTCGGCTGGGGTCGCACCCACTACAACGAGCTCGCGGGCGCCGTGGTCGCCGGCCACGTGATCGAATGCGGCACCCAGGCCACCGGCGGCAACTACTCGTTCTTCACGGAAATCCCAGCGGTTCCCGGTCTGCTCCACGCGGGCTTCCCGCTGGCCGAGGTGAACGCCGACGGCTCGTCGGTGATCACCAAGCACCCCGGCACCGGCGGCCTGGTCAGCGTCGACACCGTCACCGCTCAGCTGCTCTACGAAATCACCGGCGCCCGCTACGCCAACCCGGACGTCACGGCGCGGATGGATTCCGTGGAGCTGTCGGCTGACGGTGCCGACCGGGTGCGCATCAGCGGCGTGATCGGCGAACCGCCGCCCCCCACACTAAAGGTGTCGCTGAACAGCATCGGCGGATTCCGCAATGCCATGACGTTTGTATTGACCGGGCTGGATATCGAGGCCAAGGCCGACCTGGTGCGCCGGCAGCTCGAAGCCGGACTCACCGTCAAGCCCGCCGAGCTGCAGTGGTCTCTGACCCGCACCGATCACAGCGATGCCGATACCGAAGAGGCGGCCAGCGCGATGCTGCGCTGCGTTGTCCGCGACCCCGACCCCGCCAACGTGGGCCGCCAGTTCTCCTCGGCTGCGGTGGAATTGGCGCTCGCCAGTTATCCGGGCTTCCATGTGACCGCCCCACCGGGCGAAGGTCAGGTCTACGGGGTGTTCACCCCCGGTTATGTCGACGCGAACCTGGTGCCGCACACCGCGGTGCACGCCGACGGCGGCCGCAGCCAGATCCCCTGCGCCACAGAAACTTTAGAACTGGCATCCGCCGACCCTCCGCCCCTGCCCGAGTCGCTGCCGGCTGGCCCAACCCAACGGGTCGCGCTGGGCCGGATCGCCGGCGCGCGCAGCGGCGACAAAGGCGGATCGGCCAACGTCGGGGTCTGGGTTCGCACCGACGAGCAATGGCGATGGCTGGCCAACACATTGACCGTTGAGCTCCTCAAGGAGCTGTTGCCCGAGGCGGCGGAATTCGACGTCACCCGCCACGTGCTGCCCAACCTGCGGGCGGTCAACTTCGTCATCGACGGCATCCTCGGTCAGGGCGTTGCCTACCAAGCACGATTCGATCCGCAGGCCAAGGGCCTGGGTGAATGGCTGCGCAGTCGCTACCACCACATCCCGGAAACTCTTCTTATGGATCTTTGGACGACACCGTGAACATCTGGACTACGCCGGAGCGCGACCAGCTGCGGAAGACGGTGCGGTCGTTCGCAGAACGCGAGATCCTGCCGAACGCCGACGAGTGGGAGCGCAGCGGCGACTTGCCGCGCGACCTGCACCGGCGCGCCGGCGCGGCCGGCCTGCTGGGCGCGGGTCTGCCCGAATCGGTCGGCGGCGGTGGCGGAGACGGCGCCGACGCGGTGGTCATCTGTGAAGAGATACACCAGGCCGGCGCACCCGGGGGCGTCTTCGCGTCACTGTTCACCTGCGGCATCGCCGTGCCGCATATGATCGCGTCAGGCGATGTGCGGCTGATCGATACGTTTGTCCGCCCGACGCTGGCCGGCGACAAGATCGGCGCCCTGGCCATCACCGAGCCCGGCGGCGGCTCCGATGTCGGGCACCTGCGCACCACCGCCGTCTTGGACGGTGATCACTACGTGGTCAACGGCGCGAAGACCTACATCACCTCCGGCGTCCGCGCCGACTACGTCGTCACCGCGGTGCGCACGGGTGGCCCTGGCGCCGCGGGGGTTTCGCTCCTGGTGGTCGAGAAGGGCACGCCCGGCTTTGCGGTCAGCCGCAAGCTGGACAAGATGGGCTGGCGGTCCTCGGACACCGCGGAGCTGTCGTACGCCGATGCGCGCGTGCCCGCGGCGAATCTCGTCGGCGCCGAGAACAGCGGATTCGCGCAGATTGCCCAGGCATTCGTCTCGGAGCGCGTCGGCCTGGCCGCACAGGCATATTCGAGCGCACAGCGGTGCCTGGATTTGACCGTGCGGTGGTGCCGTGACCGGGAAACGTTCGGCCGCCCACTGATATCGCGCCAGTCGGTGCAGAACACTCTGGCCGAGATGGCCAGACGCATCGACGTTGCCCGGGTCTATTCGCGCAACGTGGTAGAGCGCCAACTGGCAGGGGAAACAAACCTGATCGCGCCGGTGTGCTTCGCCAAGAACACCGCTGTGGAGGCCGGTGAATGGGTCGCCCACCAAGCAGTCCAGCTATTCGGCGGGATGGGCTACATGGCCGAATCCGAAGTCGAACGCCAGTACCGGGACATGAGGATCCTCGGCATCGGCGGCGGAACCACCGAGATCCTTACCTCATTGGCCGCCAAGACCCTGGGATTCCAATCATGATTGCACCGCCTCCTTCTCATCGCTCTCTTTGTCGCTCCGCGCTAATTCGTCGGCGGTGGTCATGACCGCACTGCAATCCACACTCGATCCAAAGGCTGACGCGTATTCCGAGGCGGCATCGGCGACCGAGGCCAAGCTCGATGAGATCAACGCCGAGGTCGCCAAAGCGCTCGCCGGCGGCGGCGCCAAGTACGTCGAGCGTCACCACGCCCGCGACAAGCTGACCGCGCGGGAACGCATCGAGCTGCTCGTCGACCCGGACTCCCCTTTCCTGGAGCTCAGCCCCCTCGCGGCCTGGGGCAGCGCTTTCACGATCGGCGCCAGCGCGGTCACCGGCATCGGCGTGGTCTGCGGTGTGGAATGCTTGATCGTCGCCAACGATCCGACGGTCAAAGGCGGCACCAGCAACCCGTGGACATTGCGGAAGATACTGCGGGCCAACCAGATCGCCCTGCAGAACCGGCTTCCCGTCATTTCGCTGGTGGAATCCGGCGGGGCGGATCTGCCCACCCAGAAAGAGATCTTCGTCCCCGGCGGTCAGATGTTCCGCGACCTGACCCGGCTGTCGGCCGCCGGCATCCCGACCATCGCGCTGGTGTTCGGCAACTCCACCGCGGGGGGTGCCTACATTCCCGGGATGTCCGATCACGTGGTGATGATCAAGGAACGTTCGAAGGTGTTCCTGGCCGGACCCCCGCTCGTGAAGATGGCCACCGGCGAGGAGTCCGACGACGAATCGCTCGGTGGCGCCGAAATGCATGCTCGCATATCGGGTTTGGCCGACTACTTCGCTGTCGACGAGCTTGACGCGCTGCGGATCGGGCGCCGCATCGTGGCACGGCTGAACTGGGTCAAACAGGGGCCCGCGCCGTCGCCTGTCACCGAGCCACTGTTCGACGCCGAGGAGCTGATCGGCATCGTGCCGCCGGATCTGCGCATCCCGTTCGACCCGCGCGAGGTGATAGCCCGCATCGTCGATGGTTCCGACTTCGACGAGTTCAAGCCGATGTACGGGTCATCGCTGGTGACCGGTTGGGCCCGGTTGCACGGCTATCCGCTGGGCATTCTGGCCAACGCGCGAGGCGTCCTGTTCAGCGAGGAGTCGCAGAAGGCGACCCAGTTCATCCAGCTGGCCAACCGCTCTGACACGCCACTGCTGTTCTTGCACAACACCACCGGCTACATGGTGGGCAAAGATTACGAAGAGGGCGGGATGATCAAGCACGGATCGATGATGATCAACGCCGTGTCCAACTCGACCGTCCCACACATCTCGCTGCTGATCGGCGCGTCTTACGGCGCCGGCCACTACGGCATGTGTGGGCGCGCCTACGACCCTCGGTTCCTGTTCGCCTGGCCCAGCGCCAAATCCGCGGTGATGGGCGGCGCCCAGCTCGCGGGCGTGCTGTCGATCGTCAGCCGGGCCGCCGCCGAAGCCCGCGGGCAGCAGGTCGACGAGGAGGCCGACTCCGCGATGCGGGCCGCCGTAGAGGGCCAGATCGAAGCCGAGTCGCTGCCCATGGTGTTGTCCGGAATGCTCTACGACGACGGAGTGATCGACCCGCGCGACACCCGCACCGTGCTGGGAATGTGTTTGTCCGCCATTGCCACTGGCCCGATCAAGGGGACGTCCAACTTCGGCGTCTTCCGGATGTGATGTTGATGGGAATCAATCGAGTTTTGGTAGCCAACCGCGGTGAGATCGCCCGCCGGGTGTTCGCCAGCTGCCGCAGGCTGGGTTTGGGCACCGTCGCGGTCTACACCGATCCGGACGCCGCCGCGCCCCACGTCGGCGACGCCGACGCCCGCGTGCGGCTGCCGAAGGTCCGCGACTATCTCGACGCCGAGGCCATCATCGCGGCGGCCCGTGCCGCCGGCGCCGACGCCGTTCACCCCGGTTACGGATTCCTTTCGGAGAACGCTGACTTCGCCGCCGCCGTACAGAACGCGGGGTTGATCTGGATCGGGCCGCCGGTGGATGCGGTGCGGGCGATGGGCTCCAAAATCGAGGCTAAGAAGCTCATGTCCGCCGCGGGTGTGCCGGTGCTCGACGAACTCGATCCCGACACGGTCACTCAAACGCAGCTGCCGGTCCTCGTGAAAGCCTCCGCGGGAGGTGGCGGTCGCGGCATGCGAGTGGTCCGCGAATTGGCCGCCCTGCCTGATGAAGTCGCCGCCGCCCGGCGCGAAGCACAGTCCGCATTCGGGGACCCGACCGTGTTCTGCGAGCGCTACCTGCCCACCGGTCACCACATCGAGGTCCAAGTGCTTGCGGACTCCCACGGCACCGTATGGGCCGTCGGGGAACGGGAATGCTCCATTCAGCGCCGCCATCAGAAGATCATCGAAGAAGCACCGGCGCCCCTGGTAGAACGCACACCCGGTATGCGGGCCAAGCTCTTCGACGCGGCCCGGCTGGCCGCGAGCGCGATCGGCTACACCGGCGCCGGCACGGTCGAGTTCCTCGCCGATGATGACGGCGAATTCTATTTCCTGGAGATGAACACCCGGCTGCAGGTTGAGCACCCGGTCACCGAAGAGACCACCGGGCTGGACCTCGTCGAGCTGCAGCTTCTGGTCGCCGAGGGTGGTCGGCTTGATGCCGAACCACCTGCCGCCAAGGGGCATTCGATCGAAGCTCGGCTCTACGCCGAGGACCCAGCAAGCGGCTGGCAGCCGCAAGCCGGTCCGGTGCACGCCATCGACGTGCCGGCTGTCCGGACGCAATTCGCCACGCTGGGCCAGCGGACCGGAATCCGGCTGGATTCCGGAATCCTCGACGGATCTGTGGTGTCGATCCACTACGACCCGATGCTCGCCAAGGTCATCTCGTATGCGCCAACACGCCGGCAAGCAGCGCTGGTGCTCGCCGACGCGCTGGCCCGCGCACGCGTGCACGGGGTACGCACTAACCGCGAGCTGCTGGTAAATGTGTTGCGGCATCCGGCGTTCCTCGACGGTGCCACGGATACGGCGTTTTTCGACACCCACGGCCTGACCGAACTGGCCGCGCCGCTAGCCGACGCCGCGACGGTTCGATTGTCGGCGGTCGCCGCGGCGTTGGCCGACGCCGCGCACAACCGCGCGACGGCAGCGGCCTCGGGGGTGCTCGGCTCCATCCCCAGTGGCTGGCGCAACCTGGCGTCGGGTTATCAGGCCAAGAGCTACCGCGACGACGACGACGCCGAACACCACATCGAATACCGCTTCACCAGAGTGGGATTGGCGCTTGCCGACGACGAGTCGACAAGGCTGGTATCGGCCGCGCCGGACGAGGTTGTGCTGACCGGCGGCGACGGAGTCGCGTATAGCTTCGCGATCGCGCGTTATGGCCCCGACATCTACGTCGATTCGGCGCGTGGCCCCGTTCACCTCGTCGCGCTACCACGGTTCCCCGAGCCGGGTTCGGCCTTCGAGCAGGGGTCGTTGGTAGCCCCGATGCCCGGCAACGTCATCCGGCTCGGCGCCGCGGTCGGCGACACCGTCGCAGCCGGTCAGCCGCTGATCTGGCTGGAGGCGATGAAGATGGAACACACGATCACCGCGCCGGCAGACGGCGTGCTTGCCGAACTCAACGTCAACACCGGCCAGCAGGTCGAAGTCGGTGCAATCCTGGCGCGCGTAGAAACGCCTGAATCAGAAAGAGATCCGAAATGACCGATACCAGCTTCATCGAAAACGAGGACCGCCAGGCCCTGCGCAAGGCCGTGTCCGCGTGGGCGTCGAATTACGGCAGCCAGTACTACCTGAAAAAGGCGCGTGCGCACGAGCACACTGACGAATTATGGTCCGAAGCAGGCAAACTCGGCTTTCTGGGGGTGAACCTGCCCGAGGAGTACGGCGGTGGCGGGGCCGGAATGTACGAACTGTCGCTGGTGATGGAGGAGATGGCGGCGGCGGGTAGCGCGCTGCTCCTGATGGTGGTGTCGCCCGCCATCAACGGCACCATCATCAGCAAGTTCGGTACTGACGAACAGAAGAAGCGTTGGATTCCGGGCATCGCCGACGGCTCTTTGACGATGGCGTTCGCGATCACCGAGCCGGACGCCGGCTCCAACTCGCACAACATCACCACCACCGCCCGCCGCGACGGCAGCGACTGGATCCTCAAGGGCCAGAAGGTCTATATCTCGGGTATCGACCAGGCGCAGGCGGTGCTGGTGGTGGCACGGACCGAAGAGGCCAAGACCGGCAAGCTGCGCCCGGCGCTGTTCGTGGTGCCCACGGATGCGCCCGGCTTCACCTACACCCGGATCGAGATGGAGATCATCAGCCCCGAGAGCCAGTTCCAGGTCTTCCTCGACGATGTCCGGCTGCCCGCCGATGCGCTCGTCGGCGCCGAAGACGCAGCTATCGCACAACTTTTCGCGGGCCTGAACCCCGAGCGCATCATGGGCGCGGCCAGCTCGGTGGGCCTGGGACGGCACGCGCTGGAGAAGGCCACCGATTACGTCAAGACCCGCAAGGTGTGGTCCACACCGATCGGCGCGCACCAAGGCCTGTCACATCCGTTGGCGCAGTGTCACATCGAGGTGGAACTTGCCAAGCTGATGATGCAGAAAGCGGCGACGCTCTATGACAGCGGCGACGATGCGGGTGCGGCCGTGGCGGCAAATATGGCCAAATACGCTGCGGCCGAGGCGGCGACACGATCGGTCGACCAGGCGGTGCAATCGCTGGGCGGAAACGGGCTGACCAAAGAGTACGGTGTTGCCGCCATGCTGGCAGCGGCCCGACTGGGCCGTATCGCGCCTGTCAGCCGAGAGATGGTGCTCAACTTCGTCGCGCAGACGTCGCTGGGCCTGCCTAGAAGCTACTGAAGCCTTACTCGATGGACGCACTCGTCGAATACGCCGGGCCGACCGAATGCGGAGGCCCGCTCGTCCGGCTGACGCTGAACTCCCCGCATAATCGCAACGCGCTGTCCGGCGCGCTGGTCAGCCAGCTGCACCAGGGGCTGCGTGACGCCGCGGCCGACCCGGCGGTGCGGGTGGTGGTGCTCGGGCATACCGGCGGTACCTTTTGCGCTGGAGCGGATCTGTCCCAGTCTTCGGCGGCCGGCCCAAGCCGCCCGTCGGGCAGCCCGTTCGACATGGCGGTGGCGCGGGCCCGGGAGATGACCGCGCTGCTGCGCGCCATCGTCGAGTCGCCGCTTCCGGTGATCGCCGCGGTCAAAGGCCACGTCCGCGCCGGTGGCTTGGGCCTGGTCGGTGCGTGCGATATCGCGGTCGCCGGTCCGGGCAGCACTTTCGCGTTGACTGAGGCTCGGATCGGCGTAGCGCCGGCGATCATCTCGCTGACGTTGCTGCCGAAGATGACGCCGCGCGGGGCGGCGCGCTACTACCTGACCGGGGAGACGTTCGACGCCGGGCGGGCCGAGGAGATCGGCTTGATCACGATGGCAGCCGACGACGTCGACGCCGCGGTGGCATCGCTGGTCGCCGACGTGGGCCGTGGTTCACCCCAGGGGCTCGCGGCGTCCAAGGCCCTGACCACCGCCGCTGTGCTGGAGGGATTCGACCGCGACGCCGAGCGGCTCACCGAGGAGTCGGCCCGGCTATTCGTCTCCGACCAAGCCCGCGAGGGCATGCTCGCGTTCCTGCAGAAACGCCCGCCCAGCTGGGCCAAAACAGGGGATTGAGCGATCCCAACGCCATAGGAAGGTTGCAGTTTAGCCAACCTGCTTGCAGCGACAACGGGACGTCGTACGCTCGTGGTGATGAGCAACTCAGCGCAACGCGACGCGAAGGACGCGCGCGACCAAGCATCTCGTGCGGCGGACACCGATCGCATACAGATTGCGCAGTTGCTGGCCTACGCGGCTGAGCAGGGGCGCCTGCAGCTGAACGACTACGAAGACCGGCTCACCAAGGCATATGCGGCAACCACCTACCAGGAGCTGGATGAGCTCAGGGCGGACCTGCCGGATGCGCCGATCAGCCCGCGCAGGGGCGGCAGGATCAATCCGGCTCCGTCCACGCTGCTGCTGGCGATGTTGAGCGGATTCGAGCGCCGCGGCCGCTGGAACGTGCCGAAGAAGCTGACCACGTTCACCTTCTGGGGCAGCGGTGTGCTGGATCTGCGCTATGCGGATTTCACGTCGACTGAAGTTGAAATCCGCGCGGTGTCGATCATGGGTGGCCAGAACATCCTGCTACCGCCCGAGGTCAACGTCGAGATCGACGGCCACGGTGTGATGGGCGGCTTCGACCGCGAAATCCTGGGCAACGGCACGCCCGGCGCGCCCAAGGTGAAAATCCGCGGCTTCTCGCTGTGGGGCGATGTGAGCATAAAACGCAAAGCCCGCAGTCCGCGGTCGTAGCGAGGATCAACCTGCCGCGGAGGCTCGACCGTAGCTGTAGCGGTCAATGACTTCGCCCCAGCGCTCCGCGACGATCGCGCGCTGTGCGGCCGTCAGCTCGTAGGTGTTTGTTTCATAGTGGGCATGCTCGGAAAGGTACTGGCGCAGCCGCGGCCGGTATTGGGCAAAATTTCGCATACCCAGACGCTCGTAGAGTTGGCGCATTTGCCCCTCTGGATCCGCAATCAGATCCTCATAGCGCAATTCGTAGAAGTTGGACGGATCAACGAGCTTGCGACCTTCGTCTAGCTTTCGATACAGATCGACATAGGTTGACAGAACCTGTTCGTCCAATCCACTGAATGTCGGTCGTTGCAGGCCATGTTTGCGATACAGCGACTTTCGAAGGTGGATGGTCGACGGATAGACGACGTAGGGATCTCTGACGATGTGAATGAACTTCGCCTGCGGAAATATTTCTAACAGCGCCTTGATCCGAAAGCTGTGCGGCGGGTTCTTGAGGATCACCCGCCTCCGGCGGCGGAAGTACACCTGCTGCACGAAACCAGAGAGCGTCCGCTTCCAGGCTTCCAATTCCCGCGACGTCAGCTGCTCTAAAGCCAGATAACGCAGATCCTGCTCTGGACGGTTCGGGAACGCGATGGTCAGATATGGCGAAGGCTGCCCGAGCATGCATAACACAAATTCGTCTTCCTGCGGGTGTTGCAAGCTCAAATCCATGTTGTCCATGGCCCGGTGCTTGGACACCAAGAACTCCATCCAGGGCGCAACCCATTCGGTCAGCAGAAAATGGTGCGGCACAAGGCATTCGTAGCTCGTGGGACCGGTGTGACGTTCGTCGAGCGTCAATAGTTCGTGCAGCAGTGTGGTGCCGGTGCGCCAGTGCCCGACGATGAATATTGGCGCATCGGGCATCACGGTGTTGGCCACCCGCCTGCCGAAGATCACTTTCTGCACAATGCCCAAACAGGAATGCACGACACTGAGAAACGTGTAGATGATGGCGAAGTGCCAGCGGCTCCAGTGCACGGCAAACCGGTTACGGATCAGCAGGCGCATCCAAGCGGAGAAGTTGCAGCCGATCCACAGCGGCGCCGCCCACTCGTTCCACCACGACGACAACGACGAACGGGGAGCCCGCATCGCACCTTCCTTCTGCCCGCTACGCGGTGTCAGACGCGGCAAAAGCGCCACCCGAGCTAGCGCGTGGCGTCACCGCGACCCGCAACCGGGTAAGACCGCGAAGGTTCGTGTTCGTCGACCACGTGGGTGGCTCAACCACGTCGATCCGGTCGATGTTCTCGACGATCTCCCGCAGCACCGCCTGGCCCTCCATCCGGGCCAGCTGAGCGCCGGGACACAAGTGGATGCCGGAGCCGAACGCGACATGCCCGACCGGGTTGCGATCGGCACGGAAGTCATCCGGATCTTCGTATTGGCGCGGGTCCCGGTTGGCTGCACCCCACGCCAGCAGCACGAGAGAGCCCGCCGGGATGACGGCGCGGCCAACGGGATAGTCGACGCGCGTTGTGCGGCAAATATTTTGGATCGGAGACGCAAAGCGAAGCTGCTCCTCGATCGCCGACGGGATCAGCTCCGGCCTCTGCGCGAGGATCCTGAGCTGGTCCGGCCACTGCGCCAGCGTAAGGAACAAGGTGCTGAGCAGGTTCTCGGTCGTCTCGTAACCCGCGACCAACAGCAACAGGGCGAAGAAGAACAATTCCTCGTCGCTGAGCCGGCCATGCTCGGCGCCCGCGGCGAGTCTGCGAAGAACGGTCTGCTCTCCCAGTAGCCCGCCGTGCCGCAACCTTTCGGTGAAAAACGCATGCAACCGCCGAAATCCGTTGAAGCTCTGACCAAGCGAAAACATTCCAGACGGCGAAAGGTTGACGTCGGTGATTCGAACCACCTGCTTGGACCAGTGGCAGAACGCGGCCTGGTCGGACTCCGCTACGCCAAGAATGTGGGAGATGGTGCGCATCGGCATCGGTGCGGCCACCGTGGAGACAACGTCGGCGGACGCCTGGGTTAACAACCCGCCGACCAACTCTCGGGCGAGTAGGTCGACCGTCGGACGCCAGGACTCCAAGGCGCCACGGGTGAAGCCCGGCAGCAGTTGTTTGCGCATCCGGGTGTGCTCGGGCGGATCGGACGTGGGGAGAAACGGCAAGCACAGCCGCGAGAAGGTGACTCCGCTGGCGCTGCGCAACACATCATCGTTTCGGGCAGCGTCGCGCACGTCGGCGTATCGACTCAAGATGTAGAAATCGCGCTTGCGGTTGTAGTGCACGCGTTCGCCGGCCAACAACATTCGGTAGTGGGGATATGGATCGGCGGCTATCGCGGGGTCCAACGGGTCAAAGTCGGTGATCTGCACATGCTTTGGGTCATGCCTGTTGACCAGTCTCGACCTGGTGGTCTGCGTGGCCCGGAGTGTCAGTCCCCGCACAACGGAGGGCCCATAGGTTCGGGCAAGCCGCGCATCGCGGCGCAGCCCTGTCGGGGCAGGAGAAGTCAATCGCCCACCCACAGCATCGTCGGTCGGCTCTCGCACGCCTTCCCTGGTCCGCAGAAATTCGCCGCCCCCGAAGGGACAGCCCCCCTGCGTCACCCCACCCTGTTCCGTCAGGGAGGTGAACCACGTTTCCGTCATCGCTCCCCCGGAATTAAGCGTCACCCAAGGCTCCGGAACTGCCCCAAAGGCTAGCCGCAGAGCCTCATTGGTGCGTCAGTTCCAGTTAAACAGATGTGAACTGTATTCGTACGGCCGGATAACTCTCAGTTCGTGCCACCTCAGCCGAGATGACCCCGTGATCGTAACGTTCATCGCACGAAAGCGGCGGCTTTGTGCCGGATTCACAGCCCGACTTAACGGATTCACAGCCAAACCTAATCGGAACACCGGTGGGACGGCCGAACCTGGTAAGAACGGTAGGGCGTCCGGCATCTCGTTGTGGTAGCAAACCACCCACCATTCCAGCCCGTGCCGTGGGCATTGACTACCGTTAAGCTGCTTGAACTGCTGCGAAAGGCAACGTGGGTGAACCAGTTCCGAGTCGGCCTCAGCGCTCAGATCCTCAATTTGCGACATTCCCCGACCGCGCTCCCGCGCGCCCAGGTGCGGATGGCCACGGCCAGCGGTGCCGACTCCTACTGGGTTGCCGACCACCTGAATTCGTTATACCCGCGCTCAATCGCCACGCCGGGCTACCTCGGTGCCGCCAAATTCGCCCCGAAGGTCGACGCCCAACTCGAACCGTGGACGATGCTCGGACACCTTGCCTCCCGCAACCGGTTTGCACGTCTGCGGCTTGGTGTCGGGGTTACAGATGCCAATCGACGTCATCCGGCCGTCACCGCACAGGCTGCGGCCACGTTGCACCTAATCAGCCGCGGCCGAACCATTCTCGGCATCGGCGTCGGAGAGCGAGAGGGCAATGAGCCCTACGGAGTGGACTGGACCAAGCCCGTGGCGCGCTTCGAAGAGGCGATCGCCACGATCCGTGCGCTGTGGAACTCGGGTGGCGAACTCGTCTCGCGTGAGTCGCCGTACTTCCCATTGCGCAACGCGATGTTCGACCTGCCGCCCTACCGTGGCAAATGGCCCGAGATATGGATCGCCGCGAAGGGGCCGCGCATGCTGCGACTCACCGGGCGCTACGCCGACGCCTGGTTCCCCGGGCTGATTTCGGGACCCGAAGACTACGCAGCCGGACTTGAAGCAGTGCGGACAGCGGCATCCAACGCCGGCCGAGACCCCAATTCGATCACCCCGGCAATCTCACTTTTTGTCGTCACCGGGCGAAGCCGCAACGACGTCGACCAAACCCTGAACTCAGACGCCGCAAAAGCCATCGCGCTCATCGTTCCGGGTCAGGTGTGGGCCAAGCATGGCGTGCGACATCCGCTTGGACATGACTTCTCCGGCGCCCAGGACCTCATTCCGCAAACCTTGGACGAGCAAACGGTGCTGTCCTACATCAGAAGAGTCCCTGTGTCGATGCTCAAGGACGTGCTTCTCACCGGGACGCCCGACGAGGTGATCGATCAGGCTGCTGAATGGCGAGACCACGGAGTGCGTTACCTGGTTGCCAGCAATGTCAGCCACCTGCAGCCGAACCTGGGGAAAAGCGTCGCGTCCGTCGCGCCGTTCTTCAAGATCCTGCGCGGGCTCAAGAAACTGTGAATCGCCACACCGAACGCTAGCGACGACGCCGCGAACGCAGGTAGTCGCCCACCACAGCGGCCCCGAGCCCGTCAAGATCAGGCACCACGACACGTCCCTCGACCCGCCGAGCGACCTGATCGATAAATCGGGCCAGCCCGGGGTCACTGCCCAACCGGAAGATCGTCACCTGCGCACCCAGCCGCCCCATCTCGTCGAATCCGCGCACGGTGTGAGCGATGGTCCGTGGATGCGGCGGGTAATCAAAGAAGACGCTGGAACCTTCACCGTCAAAATCCTCCAGGTGGGCGGTGGGTTCACCGTCGGTCACCACCAGCACGACGGGCTGAGCGTTGGGGTGCCGGCGCAAGTGCCGGCCCGCCAGCGCCAGCGCGTGATGCAGGTTGGTGCCCTGCTCGTAGACGCCCTCCATGCCCGTCAGCTCGGCGGCCGTCACCGTCCGCGCGTAGCGGCCGAACGCGATGATCTCCAACGCATCCGACCGGAACCGGGTACTCACCAGGTGATTCAAGGCGAGCGCCGTTTGCTTCATCGGCAGCCAGCGATTCTCCATCACCATCGAAAACGAGGTATCCACCAACAGCGCCACGGCAGACTGGGTGCGCGTCTCGGTCTCGGAAATCTCGACGTCGTCTACGGTTATCCGGAGCCGACCAAACCCACCCGCGTCGTTCAATGGGGCGGTACCGGCTTGCCGCAGTACCGAATTCGTCAGCGTGCGGGAAATGTTCCACGGCTCGGTGTCACCGAATTGCCAGGGTCGAGTCGCGCCGGTCAACTCGCCGGCAGCCCCCGCGCGCCGATGATCACGCTCGCCGCGGCGGCCGGCAAGCTGTTGCGCCACATCCCGTAACGCCGCCTCACCGAGCTGGCGCATCGCCTTGGGGGACAGTCGCCACTGGCCGTCGGAACCGCGATCCAGGAAACCCTGATTGACCAGTGCGCGTTCCAATTCGGCGAGTGTCCGAGCGTCGATGGCGGCTTGGTCGCCGAGCTGGCGGGCCAGCGAGTCGAGGTCGACATCGTCCATGGTCGCGCCCGGATAGCTCTGCGAAAGCTGCTCGGCCAGCTGCTCCAGCTCGGCGATGTCAGACAGGGCCTGGGCGCCTTCGCCCATGCCCATCGGATTGTCGCCGGAGAACTGCTCGGACCCGGTCCAGTCTTCACCCGGGCGTGCCGCCTGCAAATGCCCGTCCAGCCGATTTAACGCCTGCATCAGTGCCGGGGATCCAAACGCCTGCTCCGCCAACGCATCCAGTTCCGCGCGTTGGTCGGGGCTCAGGCTATTGCGGAAGCGCTGGGCGGCGGCGGCCCGCTTGGCCAGCGAGTCCAGCAGCTCCTCGACATTGCCCGGGTTCTCCGGAAAGAACTCGCCGTGCTTGTCCATGAAGTCTTGAAAGTCCTGCGCGGTGTCCTCGCCGCGAGCGTGCTTGTCCAGCAGCCCGTTGAGGTCGTCCAACATCTCGTTGACGCGCTGGCGATCCTCATCAGTGGCGCCCTCGAGCGCTTGCTTCATGCCGCTGAAACGTTGATCCAGCATCTCGCGACCGAGTAGATCCTTGATCTGCTCATACTTTTCGCGGGCTTCCGTGCTGCGCCAGTTGTAGTCGGACAGCTCCTGGACGGCCTTGGCAGGCGACGACGGGAGCGCGTCGAGTTGCAGTTCGCCAAAGCGCGCGTCGTCGTCCAGCGCACGGGCCAGCGCCTTACGTTCGGCCAGCACAGCCTCGTCGAGCAGCTTCTTGATTTCCTGCAAGGTGCCATCTAAATTGTTGCGGCGCAACAAGTCCCGTCGGCGCCGATTCGCCTCAGCCGCCAACCGGTCAGCCCCGGGCATATTCTCGGTGCCCCGCCGCAACAGCTCGGACAGTGCGCGGCGCGGCGAGGTGCCCGCCATGACGTCCTGCCCGATCTGCTCGAGAGCCTCGCGCAGATCCACCGGCGGAGCCAGCGGATCGGGTCCGCCGGTGTACGCCGAGTATCGCGAAGCGTGCCCCTTAGCCGGTTTAGCCATAGACGGTTTGACCTTCCCCAGATACCTTGTCGATCCGCTTGGCCAGGTACAACGCCTCCAACGCCAATTCCAGCGCGGCCGCGCGTTCGCCCTCGGACTCGGCGTTGAGTTTGGTCGCGATTTTGTCCACGACCGGCAATCCCGGAACGGCTGCCAGTACATCCTTGGCCGACACCTTTTCGCCGGTCGTCACCGCGGAACCGCTTTCAACCGCGGACACCAAGGAACCCACGTCGATACCGCCGAGCACTTTGGACGCGGTATCCGCGGTCGCACGGCGCAGCAAGTGCTCGAGCACCGCCTGTTCGCGGCCTTCCTCGCCGGACTCGAATTCCAACTTGCCGCGCAGCACGTCGATCACCGTGCTCAGGTCGACCACCCGGGCCACCGGGTCGGTCTCTCCAAGCACCGCTCCGCGGTGCCGGGCGGACGCCGCGACGGTCTCTGCCGCCGCGATCGCAAACCGCGCCGACACCCCAGAACGCTGATCGACCGAATTGGATTCCCGCAGGTAGCGGGCAAACCGCGCGATCACCTGCATCAGGTATTCCGGCACCTGCGCGCTCAGGTGCGCCTCCTGAGCGATGACGCCCATCTCCGCCTCCAGTTCCAGCGGGTAATGGGTGCGGATCTCCGCGCCGAACCGGTCTTTGAGCGGAGTGATGATGCGGCCACGGTTGGTGTAGTCCTCGGGATTGGCGCTGGCGACCACCAACACGTCCAGCGGCAGGCGCAGCGTGTAACCCCGGACCTGGATGTCGCGTTCCTCCATGACGTTGAGCATCGACACCTGAATGCGTTCGGCAAGGTCGGGTAGTTCGTTGATCGCGACGACGCCACGGTGCGCGCGCGGGATGAGTCCGTACGCGATGGTCTCGGGATCCCCGAGGCTGCGGCCTTCGGCGACCTTCATCGGATCGATGTCACCGACCAGGTCGGCGACGCTGGTATCGGGGGTGGCCAGCTTCTCGGTGTAGCGCTCGCTGCGGTGCTTCCACTCCACGGGCAGGTCGTCGCCGAGCGTGGCGGCCCGCCGGATCGACTCCGGCGTGATCGGGGTGTAGGGGTGGTCGCCCAGTTCAGCGCCGCCGATCACCGGCGTCCACTCGTCGAGGAGGCCGATCAACGCCCGCAGCAGGCGCGTTTTGCCCTGGCCGCGTTCGCCGAGGAGAACGAAGTCGTGGCCGGCAATCAACGCCCGCTCCAGTTGGGGCAACACGGTGTCGTCGAATCCCAGGATTCCCGGCCAAATCTCGTCACCTTCGGCCAGCGCGGTCAGCAGATTCTCCCGGATTTCCTGCTTGACTCCCCGTTCACGATGACCGGCGGCACGCAGTTCGCCGACGGTGCGGGGCAGATTGCTCGGTGATGTCACCACTCCACGCTACGACGGCGCCGCGGATACGGCACTGTGTCCTACCCTCTAGGACCCTCTAGGACCCTCTAGGACCCTCCCAGGAGCCGCTTCGACGCGAAGGTCGGGCAATCCTGAATCGATTGCCCGACCTTCGGTAGAGGACTTGGAGCCCACCGGAACGGTGGACGCTAAGACCGGTTAGTTCAGCGTGACAGTGGCGTCCGGATCCCCTGTTTTAAAGGTGACCGTGCCGTGCTCGAACACCGACTTGAAAGAGCCGTCCGGGAGGATTTGCTCGTCAGAGGTCGGATAGCCCAGCTTGCCCTGCGAAGCATCCAACTTGTTCCACTGGTCGCGGATCTTGCCCCATACGAAGTAGACCGGGCTCCCAGTCCGATAAATGAGCACACCGCCGTCGAACTGCTGGTAGACACCGCTGCCGTCCTTGGTCGGATGCTGGCTGTCGAACGGTTTGCCCAGGTCCTTCAGTTGAGCATCGGTAAGAGTCTGGTACTTCGCGAGAATGGGGCCCTCCACGGTGTACGACGTGCCGTTGGTGCCCGGGATGGTGGTAGTTGTGCCCGCGACCGCACTACTGACTGCGGACGTCGCGGACGACGCGGCCGACGACATCGCGGACGCGGCTGAGCTTGCTGCTGAACTAGCTGTATCGCCGGCTTTGGTCGCATGACATCCGGAGCCGATCAGAGCAAATCCCGCAATGGCGGCGGTAAATGCCACTGTTCGTTTCGTAATTGAGCGCATCTCATTCCTCTCGAATTAGGTACGACGTCCATCGGCGCACCTAGGCCGGAGCCTATTCCGGTTCACAACCGGCCAGCAAGAAGCAAAATGGCACTTGCCCGGAGCCCATTGGTCCCTAGTGCGCGAAGTGGCGAGCTCCGGTCAGGTACACGGTGACGCCGGCTTTGGCCGCCGCTGCGGTCACCTCGTCGTCGCGTACCGAGCCTCCGGGGTGCACGATCGCCTTGACTCCGGCGCCGGTCAGCGTCTCCAATCCGTCCGGGAAGGGGAAGAACGCATCGGATGCCGCGACCGCGCCACGGACCCGGTCGCCGCCGCGTTCGACGGCCAGCCGGGCGGCGTCGACCCGGTTTACCTGACCCATCCCGACGCCAACGGTGGCGCCGTCGGCGGCGATCACGATCGCATTCGACTTGACCGCGCGACAGGAGCGCCACGCGAAGACCAAGTCCGTCAATGTGGCCGGGTCGGCCGGTGACCCAGTCGCCAGCGTCCAGTTCGCCGGATTGTCACCGTGCGCATCCAGCTCGTCGCGTTGCTGAATGAGCAGTCCGCCGCTGATAGGACGAAGGTCGGCGCCACCGGTCAGCGGTTCGGATGCCACCAGCACCCGGACGTTCTTTTTGCGGGTCAGCACATCCACGGCGCCCGGTTCGTAGGCGGGCGCGATTATCACTTCGGTGAAGATCGTGCTCACGTACTCGGCCATTTCGACACTGACCGCGGTGTTGGCCGCGATAACTCCCCCGAAAGCGCTCATTGGATCGCATTCGTGGGCCTTGCGATGTGCGTCCGCTACCGAAACCGACGAGATGGCGATCCCGCACGGGTTGGCATGCTTGATAATTGCCACGCACTTCTCTTCGTGGTCGAAGGCGGCCCGCCAGGCGGCGTCGGCGTCGGTGAAGTTGTTGTAGGACATCTCTTTTCCGTGCAACTGCTCGGCCTGGGCCAGGCCGGGCCAAGCGGCGGGGTCGCTGTAAAGGGCGGCCTGCTGATGTGGGTTCTCGCCGTAGCGCAGCATCGCCGTGCGGCGCCAGCTGCTGCCGAACCACTTGGGAAACGCGGTGGGCGGATGCTCGGGCGCAAGCGTCGACTCCATCCAGCCCGCGACGGCGATGTCGTACGCGGCGGTGTGCTGAAACGCCAGCGACGCCAGCCTTTTACGGTCGGCCAGGGTGAATCCACCGTCACGCACCGCGGCCAGCACTCCGTCGTATCCGAGCGGGTCGGTGACCACCGCCACGCTGGGGTGGTTCTTGGCGGCTGCGCGGACCATCGAGGGGCCCCCGATATCGATCTGCTCGACGCATTCGTCAACGCCCGCGCCGGATTCGACGGTCTGGCTGAACGGGTAGAGGTTGACCACAACCAGTTCGAACGCCGCGATTCCGAGTTCCTTGAGCGCCGCGGCGTGCTCCGGTTTGCGTAGGTCAGCCAGCAAGCCGGCATGCACTCGTGGGTGCAGTGTTTTAACCCGACCGTCGAGCACCTCCGGGAAGCCGGTCAGCTCCTCTACCGGTGTCACCGGAATCCCTTTGTCGGCAATGGTCTTCGCCGTTGAGCCGGTTGAGACGATCTCGATGCCGGCCGCGCTCAGGCCTTGGGCGAGATCTATCAGCCCGGTCTTGTCGTACACGCTGATCAACGCGCGGCGAATCGGCCTTTTGGCGTCGTCGGTGCTCATCTATGGCCGCCTTTCATCGATCGGCGATTCTCGTCCGATCGTCGCTTTTCTTCCGATCCACGTGACGCCGCCAGTCGCGATCGCGGCTACTACGTCCACCAACATCCGGCGTTCGATGACTTTGATGCGTTCGTGCAGTGTCTCTTCGTCGTCGCCGTCGAGCACCGGAATGGCCTGCTGCGCCAATATCGGCCCGGTGTCCATGCCGGCGTCGACCAGATGCACCGTGCACCCGGTGACCTTCACACCGTAAGCCAGCGCTTCTGGGACCGCGTGCGCACCCGCGAATGCCGGCAGTAGCGCCGGATGGGTATTGAGAGTGCGTCCACAGAATCGGGAAAGAAACTGTGGTCCAAGAATTTTCATGAACCCCGCGGAGACGATCAGATCGGGCGAGTGCGCCGCGGTGGCGTCGGTGATCGCGGCGTCCCACGCGGCCCGGTCGGGGTGGTCGGCGAGGCGGACGGTGAACGTCGGCAGTGCCGCAGCCGCGGCGACCTCGCTGGCCCCGCACTTGCGATCCAAGCCGACGGCCACTACCCGCGCCGGGTAGTCACCGACCGCGGCGTCGATCAGTGACCCCAGCAGCGAGCCGGTGCCGGATGCCAGCACCACTAGCCGAGCCGGCGCGCTCGGGGGCACACGGAGCGGTTCTTGCACATCGGCGAGCCTAGTCGAGCCACCATGGCGTTCGCGCTGCCCAGCGTGCGGCCAGTCGCACGCTGGACCACGAGCGTGCGGCCAGCTTCACGCTCGCCTAATCCTCAACGTCGCGCGCAGCGGGCGGGGCCGGCTCGTCATCGGGGACGACGTCGGCCACGGCGACATCGTCGTCGCCACCGGGCGGATCATGATCGGCAGGCTCCGCGACTAGGTCAACAGGATCCGCCGGTTCGGCTAGTTCTTCAATGACCTCTTCGGCCGGCGGGGCGGGGGCGGGTCTGGGCCTGGGCCGCCGGAGCCGGCGCCTGATCCCACCGGTCATCACCACCGTCACCCAGCCAACGACGGCAAACCAGAAGAACACGCCGATGAGCAAAGCGCCCTGGTCCACGCCGACGTCGCCGAAGTTGCCCAGCCGACCACCCCCGCCGAGAGCAAGCAATGACATGGCCAGAGCCCCGGCGGCCGCGGCGGCCAGCAGCTTGCCCAGCGCCGGAACCAGCGGCAGCGGACGACGGGCACACTGTTGGCCGACCGCCACGCCGGACGACGCGCCGACGATGAGTAGCGCGACCCACGCCGGCCCGAGCGGCGGCGTCGGGGACGCGGCCAGCACCGGCAGTGCCGGGATATCGCCGCCGAAGACGGTGAACGAACTGAACGTCGCGAAGCCGATATGCGCACTGGACCCCACCGCGACGGCAGCGGTGCCGACGATGACGTTGGGCGTGTAGAGCACCGACAGCACCGTGAGACTAAATTGGCCGAAAATCGAATCGGTAATGCCATAAAGGTCTTGCATCGTCGACCAATGCGCGACCAGGGAACCCGCGGTCACCAGGCCGGAGAGCCCAAGCAGTGCCAGGAGGCCGGCTGCCGCGGCACGCAGCGAATCACCCAGCCAATTGGGCAGCGGCGACACTGCCAAGGCCTGTCGTCCGATCCGGGACCAGACACCGAACGCGGCACCGACGAGATGGACCACCAGCACGCTGGTGAACGCGCGCAGGGCGTTTGGTGTCTCCAGCTCGGTGATTACCGATGACGCGTCATGGATGACGGCCAGCGCGATCGCCGTCATCAGCAACGGGCCGCCCAGCGCCGACGCGACAACCCAGCGGACGACCAGCCACGACGACCGCGGCGAGGTGGCCCACGCGGTGCTGCGCGCTGTACCCCAAATCATCAAAAGGACTGGCAGCAGCGGCATTACGCCCAATTCATGACCACCGATCGAGATCGGTACGTCGTGTACACCGAGCCAGATACTGGCGATGGCGCCCAACGCGCCGGTCATGTCGCTGTTGGCGATCAGCAATTGGAGCAGCGTGATCGCGGCGACGATGCCCAGCGACACCACCGCAGGACCGAACGCGACCCTGACTAAGTCGCGCGCCTGGCGAGCACCCGCTGCGTGGTCGTCCTCCACCCGTGTCACTCTTGGCGCACGTGCCCAACTAGGCGCGAGAGCGCACGGTTAGGCCGGTGCCGGCCCAGCGGGTGACGAGGGCTGCTGACCCTGGTCGGCGGACGGCTGGCCCCCGGTTGGGTTTGAATAGTTGACCGGACCCGAATTGCCCGCAGCCCGCGCATCGGCGTCGGCATGCGGCGGGGGGCTGAAGCTGGGGAAGCCGGTGGGTGGCGTGTTTGGCCCGTCCTGCTCGGCTGAATGGGCATTGAATCCACCGCTCGACGGGGTCGGGATCGCGGCCTGGGTCGGGCTCTGGCTCGACGGGTAACCGCCGTACTGCGACCCGTACCCGGGGGGTTGCTGTTGGTTGTGCGACTGGTGTGCTGCGTGTTGGCCACTCGGCTGACCGTAGTACCCGGGCTGCTGCGCGCCGTACTGTCCGTATTGCCCGTACTGGCCATACTGCGCGTAGGGGTCGTATTTGGGCCTCGGGGTCGGGGCGGTGATCACGCCGGCGTCCAGCAGAATCGCGGCGCCGGCGGCGGCTGCCTGGAGCACGCTGCAAGCCAGCAGCGGCCACACCGCCCAGCCGATCACGTAGCCGCCGGGCAAGTTGACCGTCTTCGAAATGATCATCAACGCGCCGAGCAACGCGACCGCCGCGACTAACCCCACCCTCTTCTTGGCATTGGGCAGCAATCCCAAGCCGGCGACTATCGCGGCCAGCGCCGCAGCGTCGACCCCAAAGCCGCCATCGTGGGCAAATATGGCTGGGGCATTGAGGTCAGGGCTGGTGGCAAATATCGGGCCGAAATTCAGCAGATATACCGCCGCTCCGAGGACCACGACCGCGACGTTCAGGTAAGTCGGAAGCTTGCTTTCGGCGTCTTCGGTCTTGGCGAATGAGGGTGTGGCGCCTGGGTAGGAGCCGCCAGGCTGCGCTGGTGGGTATCCGGGACTACCGGGCGAGTAGGTCATGACTCCTCCTGTTGCTGCCGGGATACTGGGCAGCGCTTGCGTTGCGGCGCGATCGAAGAACCACGCTAGCGCACGTTTGTGTGCCCGTGCCGGAACGACAGGGTCGACGCCTCAACCAGCGCCGATCCACATCCCGGGTCACCGGCGAGATCATCTACCCGGGGGCAGCTTGCCGATCGCAGGTAGAACACGTTCTAATTCTGTCCATGGATTACGGGCTTGTGCTTTTCACCAGCGACCGAGGTATCTCCCCGGCGGCAGCCGCCAAGCTCGCCGACGACCACGGCTTCAAGACGTTCTACGTGCCAGAGCACACCCATATCCCCGTCAAGCGCGAGGCCGCCCACCCGACGACCGGTGACGAGTCGCTGCCGGACGACCGCTACATGCGGACGCTGGACCCGTGGGTGAGTCTGGGCGCGGCGTGCGCGGTGACGTCACGGGTCCGGCTGTCCACCGCGGTGGCGCTGCCCGTGGAACACGATCCGATCACCCTGGCAAAAAGCATCGCGACCCTGGACCACCTGTCCGGCGGCCGAGTCAGCCTCGGCGTCGGTTTCGGTTGGAACACCGACGAGCTCGCCGACCACAACGTGCCGCCCGGACGGCGCCGCACCATGTTGCGCGAGTACATCGAAGCGATGCGGGCGCTGTGGACGCAGGAGGAAGCCGCCTACGACGGCGAGTTCGTCAAGTTCGGGCCCAGCTGGGCCTGGCCCAAGCCGGTGCAGTCACACGTTCCGGTGTTGGTGGGCGCCGCCGGCAACGAGAAGAACTTCAAGTGGATCGCTCGCAGCGCCGACGGCTGGATCACCACTCCGCGCGATTTCGATATCGACGAGCCGGTGAAGTTATTGCAGGACACCTGGGCGGCGGCCGGCCGCGACGGGGCTCCGCAGATCGTGGCCCTGGACTTCAAGCCGGTGCCCGAGAAGCTGGCGAAGTGGGCCGAACTCGGGGTGACTGAGGTGCTGTTCGGACTGCCGGACCGGCCCGAAGACGAGATCGCCGCCTATGTAGAGCGGTTGGCCGGCAAGCTGGCCACTCCCGTCTGAGCGCGAGCGGGGTCACCTCCCACCCGCGAGCAGACACAGAATCGCACGAACCCGCCTCGCGGCGTGCGATTCTGTGTCTGCTCAGCGGAGTGAGCAGCGGTTGCCGTAGTCGAAGGATCGCACTCGGATTTTCCGTCCGAGGGGCTCTCCGTCGATCAGCAGCGCGATAAATTCGTCGTCTTCGCTGGTCGCCAGAAACCGGCTGTCGTCGGCAACCAGCCGGCCGATGATGATCCCCGTCGGCCGCCCGCCGTCGCGGCGGACGGTGTAGGTCTCGATCGTGGCGTCGCCATCGGCATTCTCGGTCACCGGCTCGGTGGGCCAGCCGGCGACCTGTGCCTGCAGCAGCGCGCTGCGATCCGGCTTCCATTCCGCCGGAGTGCTGGAGTAGATGCCGACCGAGTGCTTGCTCAGTATGCCGCCGTTAGCGCTAACGAGACCGAACTGACCTGGTGCACTTCGCATTTGGGCCACCGTTTCCGCGACGGCGTGCATCGAGTAGTTGTTGCCGGCGCCGCCGAAGAACGGCAGCCCACCCGTCAGCGTCAGGCCGCGCGGATCGTCGGTCGCGATTCCCAAGCCGTCGCAAATGTTGAACACCGGCACCGGGAAGCAGCTGTACAGGTCGAACGTGGCGACGTCGTCGATGCCGATGCCGGCCATGGCCAGCGCCTCGCGCACCGCCATCACAGCCGCCGGGGAATGCCCGAGGTCCGGGCGTTGCAGCAGCGACTGCTCTTCCATGTCGGCGTGCCCGTGCAGGTATACCCAATTCTCTTCGGGCACCCCCAGCCGCTGCGCCGCCTCAACGGACATCAGCAGCGCGGCCGCGCCCTGGTTCACCTGGTCACGGGCGACCATCAGCCGCGGGTACGGCTCCGAGATCATCCGATTGCGCTCGGTCACGGTGATCAGTTCGTCGACGGTGCGTTCCACCGGCGCCGCGGCGAACGGATTCTTGGCAGCGATCTTGGTGAACGGCGCGAAAAGCTCACCCATCTGTCGCCGATAGGCAGCCGGGCCAAGCCCGGTTCCGGCCCGTCGGGCATTCTCCAGCAACGCGTATTGGATTGGCGCACTGGTCAAACCGTGACTGACGGTGTATCGCGAGACGAGATTCTTCATGCCCTGGCCGCGGTCTTCCAGGTCACCGTCGACGGTCTCGGTGAAATCGGGCTTGGAGGCGGCCTTAGCGAAGTGGCGCAAACTCGACGTCGTATCCGAGCCGAAGATCAGGGCGGCTTCCGAGCGCCCCGCGGCGATCTCGGCGGCCAGTTCACTGATCAGGTGCTGTGGCCCCTGTCCCCCGACGATCTCGAGGATGGCGCGAGTGGGCGTGGCGCCGATCCGGTTGGCCACGGATCGGGGGTAATTGTTCGATCGGCCCAGTGGAGCGTTGATCACCCCGGTGATCTCGAACTGCCGGACACCGGCCACCGTGTCGATGGACGCGGCCGCCTCGGCACCACAGTCGTCGAGCGCGGCCCGAGCGGCGGCGGCGGCCACCTCCACGGCAGACATCCCCCGGTAATTGGGGTCATCGATACGCTCTGCGGCTTGTCCGACGCCGACGATGACGGGCGTACGCGAATCCAAATTCATAGCCTCACTATCTACCGCAGGCCTACATGTAGAGCCAAATCCGGGGCACCGAAGGTGCTGCGGAAACCCCGAGGTGCTCGCGCGATTCGCGCTACGATGCGCATCTGCTGACAGGATCAAATCTGGGAGGTCTCAGATGTCGTTTGTCGTTGCGGCGCCGGAGTTTGTGCAGGCGGCGGCTTCGGATCTAGCGGACCTCGGTTCGACGATCAGCGAAGCCAACTCCGCGGCCCTGGCCCCGACCGCGGGAGTGCTGGCCGCGGGCACCGACGAAGTGTCGGAGGCCGTCGCCGCCCTGTTCGGGGCGCACGCCCAGGCATATCAGGCGCTCAGCGCGCAGGCGTCGGCGTTTCACGACCGGTTTGTCCAACTCATGGGTGTCGGCGCGGGGCAGTACGCTGCCGCCGAGGCCGCCAATGCCTCACCCCTGCAGACCCTGCAACAGGATCTGCTCAACCTCATCAACGCGCCCACCGAAGCGCTGCTGGGACGCCCCCTGATCGGCAACGGCGCCAACGCCGCCGCAGGAACGGGCGCCAACGGCCAGGCCGGCGGGTTGTTGTGGGGCAAAGGCGGCAACGGCGGGTCCGGCAGCGCGGCCCACCCGAACGGCGGAAACGGCGGTGCCGCAGGACTGTTTGGTACCGGGGGGGCCGGCGGAGCCGGGAGAGTCAGCGCCACGGTGAGCGCCAACGGCGGGAACGGCGGGACCGGCGGCATCATCTTCGGCGCCGGGGGAGCCGGCGGCACGGGCAACTTGTTCGGGATCGGCGGAACCGGTGGGGCAGCCGGCCTATTCGGCACCGGCGGCACCGGCGGCACCGGCGCATACTTCGGCGGGACCCACGGCGGCGCCGGCGGAACCGGCGGCACGCTTTTCGGCCACGGCGGCACCGGCGGGAACGGAGGAGCGACTAACGCCGGGTACGGCGGCCGCGGCGGCAAGGGCGGCGCCGCCGGACTGATCGGCTCTGGCGGCACGGGCGGCGTCGGCGGGACCGGCGCGCCAACCAATGGAATCGGCGGCTCGGGCGGCGCGGGCGGCACCGGCGGCTACCTTTTCGGGAACGGCGGGAACGGCGGCGCCGCCGGGTTCGGCTCCTTCTCCGGCGGCTCCGGCGGGGAAGGCGGGGCTGGCGTCGGCCTGTTCGGCAACGGCGGCGACGGCGGCATCGGCGAATCCGGAGCAATGGGTGGAGGTTTCGGCGGGCGGGGCGGCAACGGAGCCTTGCTCTTCGGCTCCGGAGGCGCCGGTGGAGCCGGCGGCGACGGCGGAGAAGGACGGGGCGGGGCCGGCGGCAACGCCGCGCTGCTGATCGGCAACGGCGGCGACGGCGGCAACGGCGGGACCGTCGGCCCCGACAACAACGGCGGCGCGGGCGGCGCAGGCGGGCTGTTGCTCGGTGTGCCCGGGTCAACCGGGTTGCCGGGCTGATCTGCCGCACCCCAGTTGCGCGAGCAGACGCAAAAGCCCCCGACACGCCGAGCGTGCGGGGGCTTTTGCGTCTGGTCGCGGTCTAGAGGGTCTTCAGGATCTCCCGGGCCAGCGCCGCGGTCGCCGACGGCGTCTTGCCGACCTTGACTCCGGCCGCCTCCAAAGCTTCCTTCTTGGCCTCCGCGGTGCCCGACGAACCGGACACGATGGCACCCGCGTGGCCCATCGTCTTGCCTTCCGGCGCAGTGAATCCCGCGACATAACCGACGACCGGCTTGGACACGTTGGCCTTGATGTAGTCGGCCGCACGCTCCTCGGCGTCACCGCCGATCTCGCCGATCATGACGATGATCTTGGTGTCGGGATCCTTCTCGAACGCCTCGATGGCGTCAATGTGGGTGGTGCCGATCACCGGGTCGCCGCCGATGCCGATGGCGGTCGAGAAGCCGAAATCACGCAGCTCGAACATCATCTGGTAAGTCAGGGTGCCCGACTTGGACACCAGGCCGACGGGACCGGTGCCGCTGATGTTGGCGGGGGTGATGCCGGCAAGCGCCTCGCCCGGGGTGATGATGCCGGGACAGTTCGGCCCGATGATGCGCGTCTTCTGTCCCTTATCGACGTTGTAGGCCCATGCATATGCGCTGTCCTGCACAGGGATTCCCTCAGTGATGACCACCAGAAGCGGGATCTCGGCGTCGATGCCCTCGATGATCGCGTCCTTGGCGAATTTCGGCGGCACGAAGACGACGGACACGTCGGCGCCGGTCTCCTTGATCGCCTCGGCAACGGTGCCGAACACCGGCAGCTCGACGTCGTTGCCGCCGGCGTTCTTGTGCGACACGGTGGTGCCCGCCTTGCGCGCGTTCACGCCGCCGACCACTTGAGTGCCCGCCTTGAGCATGAGCGCGGTGTGCTTGGTGCCCTCGCCACCGGTGATGCCCTGGACGATGACCTTGGATTCTTTGTTCAGGAAAATAGACATTGGGTCATTGATCCTTCGGTTACTTGTTGGCCAGCTCGGCGGCTTTGTCGGCGCCGGCATCCATGGTCTCGGCTTGGATCACCAGCGGGTGGTTGGCCTCGGCCAGGATGCGACGGCCTTCCTCGACGTTGTTGCCGTCGAGCCGGACCACGAGCGGCTTGTTGGCCTCGGCACCGAGGATCTTGAGCGCGCTCACGATTCCGTTGGCAACCGCGTCGCATGATGTGATGCCGCCGAACACGTTGACGAACACGCTCTTGACCTGCTTGTCGCCCAGGATGACATCCAGGCCCGCGGCCATCACCTCGGCCGACGCGCCACCGCCGATGTCCAGGAAGTTGGCCGGCTTGACCCCGCCGTGCTTCTCACCCGCGTAGGCGACGACGTCGAGCGTCGACATGACCAGGCCCGCGCCGTTACCGATGATGCCGACCTGGCCGTCGAGCTTGACGTAGTTCAGGTCGTGTTGCTTGGCCTTGAGCTCTAGCGGGTCGGTGGCGTCACGGTCCTCGAACTCGGCGTGGCCCGGCTGACGGAAGTCGGCGTTGGCGTCCAGCGTCACCTTGCCGTCCAACGCCAGAATGCGGTTTTTCGGATCGCGCACCAGCGGGTTGACCTCGACCAGGGTGGCGTCCTCGGCGACGAAAACCTCCCACAGCTTGGAGATGGTGACGGCTGCGGCGTCCAGCACCTCGGCCGGCAGGTGGCCCTGTTCGGCGATGGAACGCGCGGTCGCCAGGTCGACTCCCTTGACCGCGTCCACCGGCACCTTGGCGAGCCGGTCAGGCTTGGTGGCGGCCACCTCTTCGATCTCCATGCCGCCCTCTACCGAACACATCGCCAGGTAGGTGCGGTTGGACCGGTCGAGCAGGAAGGAGATGTAATACTCCTCGGCGATGTCGCTGGCTTCAGCGACCAGCAGCTTCTTGACGACGTGGCCCTTGATGTCCAGGCCGAGGATGTTCTTGGCGTGCTCGTAGGCGTCTGCGGGGGTGGCCGCGTACTTGACGCCACCGGCCTTGCCGCGCCCACCGACCTTGACCTGCGCCTTGACCATCACCGGGGCGCCGATCTCGGTGGCGATTTCCCTGGCGCCCGCAGCGGTGTCGGTCACCCGACCAGGCGTGGTGGGCACGTGGTGTTTGGCGAACAATTCTTTGGCTTGATATTCGAAAAGGTCCATTGGCTCACTGTCTTCGCTCGGCTTATCGCAAGGCCTGTCGGGAGGTTTCTGGATGGGAGGAGCCGGAGTCGGCGACTCGCACGGTGGAACTGTATCCACACCCCGGATTGCTGCTAACGTCGCATCCCACCGATGTGGCTCAGGTCACCGGATATTGAGCAGTACAGAACGTGACACGGGTCACATTATCGGCGCGTTGAGGGACATAGGTTGCCAGCTTCGTCTGTTAGCGGATACCGTCTCAAAGTCCAGATAACGTTATGGTCACGATCCGAGGACATTTCAGATTGTCCCAGCACCGTTTAGCTCGCCGCTCCTCCGCGGTAGAAGCAGCTCGCGTGAACCGAGGTCGCTGGCTGGACGAAAACCGCGGCGAAGTCACCGAAATCCTCCCGCTCGATGGCTTCGATTTCGGCGACCTGGACGATCTCCACGACTTCGGCGACCTCGATCAACTGGACTTCAGCAACGACTCGACTTTCGACAACGAAGCGCAAGTCCTGCTGGCTCCCGAGCTCGACGATCTAGACGAGATCGACGATCTGGCAGCGCTGTGGCTGGCCGATGCCATCACCGAGGTGCTGCCCCGGGTGACCGTGCGGCCCGACGCTCAGCCCCGCCGCGACCAGCAGATCACTGACGTCATCGCTGTAGTCCGCGGCGGCGGGCAGCACCGCAAGGAGCCGACCAGCGCCGCCAAGGGGCGCCTGCTGATCTCGGCGATGGCCGCCGGCGCGGCGGCTGCGGCGGCCCACACCGCGACCACTCATGTCGAAGCCCCCAAGAGCGAAACGGTGCTGACGGCCAACGCCTCGGCGCTCACCGGCGGGGCGGGCGGCAACGCCACCCGCGGAGCCCAGGTGATCACCGTGCAGCCCGCGGCGCTGGCGGCGGTGCACAACGAAGAGTTCGCCAAAGGGTTGGCGTTCGCCAACGATCGGGCTCAGCGTGAGGCGCGACTTCAGCAGCCCCTCTTCGTCATGCCGACGAAGGGCATTTTTACCTCGAATTTCGGGTACCGCTGGGGTGTGCTGCACGCCGGTATCGACCTCGCCAACTCGATCGGAACCCCGATCTATGCCGTGTCTGATGGCGTCGTCATCGACTCCGGCCCGACCGCCGGTTACGGAATGTGGGTCAAGCTGCGCCATGCCGACGGCACGGTCACGCTGTACGGCCACGTCAACACCACATTGGTCAGCGTCGGCGAGCAGGTGATGGCGGGAGACCAGATCGCCACCATAGGCAACCGGGGCAATTCCACCGGCCCGCACCTCCATTTCGAGGTGCTACTGGGCGGCACCGACCGCATTGATCCCGTGCCGTGGCTGGCCACGCGGGGACTGTACGTCGGCAACTACTCCGGTTGATCCAATGACCGCGCCGGACGACCCCGCTCCAACCGCAGACCCGCCTGAGTCCACCGAACCACCGCCCGAATCACGAACGCGGATCATCCGGCGGGCACCGACCGGGCCGTTGCCCACCATCGCCGATACCAAGACCACCCAGATGCCCCGCCACGCATCGGACGCGCAGGACGCCACGCGCGCGGCCCCGCAGGTACGGCTGCCGGACGCACCGGCGTCTGAGTCCAGCGACCGGACGGCCGTAGCCGCGTGCGCAGTCACCATCGTCAGCGGGTGGGCCACATCGGTAGTGGCCACCAACCTGATCACTGGCTGGTGGAGGATCGACCGCCTCTTCAGCCTTGCGATTGCGTTTCTCGCCCTGGTCTTTGCGGTGACCACCATTGCCGGCGTGATCATGTTGCTGCAGCACCGGTCTATCGGGCGCTACCTCATCGTCGCCGGCGCGGTGGTCGCGCTGCTGACTTATGGCGGCGTCTTCATCGCGGACGCAGTGGTTGCGTGGATCGTGTACGCACTTCCGCTGCTGCCGGTCGCCAGCGTGGCGCTGGCATTGCACCCGCAGACGAAACGCTGGCTGGACGCCTGACCTTCGGCCGCTTCTTTCTCGCCGAACGACGCAAGGCGATTAAAGCTTGCTGAGCGGCGCGTGATTGTGCATCAGCTTCACCCGGCCCGCGCTGCCGAAGTCGATCAGCGACATCGCCGATTCGCCGACGCCCGAGACTTCCTCCACCCGACCGAGCCCGTACTTGTCGTGCGTCACCCGATCGCCGGCCGCCAGCACCAGCAGCGGACGTTTCCCCGCACCCGAGCGGGTCGGCGACGAGCGTGGCGTACCGAACCGGCCGGCGCCAGTGACGGGCGCACTGAACGACGGCGCGGGGGCGGTGCGCCGCCACTCGATGAGTTCCTGTGGAATCTCACGCAGGAAACGCGATTCCGGGTTCAGCATCGGCTGTCCCCAGGAAGAGCGGACGATTGCCCTGCTCACGTATAACCGCTGACGGGCCCGGGTGATGCCGACGTAGGCCAGCCGCCGTTCCTCGGAGAGTTCGGAAGGATCGTCCAGCGCACGCATATGCGGGAACATCCCGTCCTCCCATCCGGTGACGAACACCACCGGAAACTCCAAACCCTTCGCGGTGTGCAAAGTCATCAGCGTGACCACGCCGGCGGTGTTCTCCGGGATTTCGTCGGTGTCGGCGACCAGCGACACCCTTTCCAGGAAGGCCGCCAGCACCCCGGTGTCCGGCACATCCTCGTCGTCGGGGGTGTCTAGAGACTCGTCCAGCGCGGCGGCTTCGCTGGTATCCAAAGCCCGATCCGTGCTGAATTCGTGTGCGACACTGACGAGTTCGTTGAGGTTGTCCAGCCTGGCCAACTCCTGCGGATCGGTGGAGGATTCCAGCTCCCGGCGGTATCCGCTGCGCTCCAGCACCGACTCGACCAGGTCGCCGAGGTCGTCATCGAGGTGGGCCCGCAGCTCGTCGAGCAGCTCGACGAAGGCCGCGATCGCCTTCTCCGCCCGGCTGTTCAGCATCGGCACCTTGCCTTCGGCCGCGGCCTGCAGCGCAACGGCGAAGCTGGAGCCGGTGTTCTCGGCGTAGACCGACAAACAAGCCTCCGCGCGATCGCCGATGCCACGGCGCGGGGTGTTCAGGATGCGCCGCATGCTCACCGCGTCGCCGGGGTTGTCCAGCACCCGCAGGTACGCGACGATGTCGCGAATCTCCTTGCGCTCGTAAAAGCGCACTCCCCCAACAACTTTGTACGGAATCCCGGCCCGGATAAACACCTCTTCCAAAGACCGCGACGAATTGTTGGTGCGATAGAAGACCGCCACATCGTTATAAGTGATATCGCCGCGGTCGGCGAGCGCATCGACCTCTTCGGCCACGAACCGGGCCTCATCGTGCTCGTTGTCGGCGACGTAGCCGACGATCAGCTCCCCCGCGCCCTCGTCAGTCCACAGCCGCTTCTCGCGTCGCCCGGAGTTACGCGCGATCACCGAGTTAGCAGCCGAGAGGATGTTTTGCGTCGATCGGTAATTCTGTTCTAGCAGAATCGTTTTAGCGTCCGGGTAGTCGCGTTCGAAGTCCTCGATGTTGCGAATCGTGGCACCGCGGAATGCGTAGATCGACTGGTCGGCGTCGCCGACGACGCACAATTCGGCCGGCGGCACGTCATCTGATGATTCCCCGGCGTCGCGACCGACCAACTCTCGCACCAGAACGTACTGCGCGTGGTTGGTGTCCTGGTACTCGTCGACCAGGACGTGCCGGAACCGTCGCCGGTAATATCCGGCGATCTCCGGGAAAGCCTGCAGCACGGCCACCGTTTCGCCGATCAGGTCGTCGAAATCCAGTGCGTTGGCCGTCCGCAGCCGCCGCTGGTATTCGCCGTAGACGGAGGCAACGATGTGCGCCAGGTCATCGGATTCGTCCGACAGGCTGGCCATAGCCTGGCCGGGGTCGATCAGCTCGTTCTTCAGGTTGGATATGGCGTTGGAAAGCAGTCGCGGCGAGTATCGCTTGATGTCCAGGCCCATGTCGCGGCCGATCATCTGCAAAAGCCGACGCGAATCGTCGGCGTCATAGATCGAGAAATTGGAGTTGAGGCCTTCGATCAAGGACGCCTGATTACGCAAAATACGCACGCAGGTCGAGTGAAACGTGGACACCCACATTGCCCGGGCCCGGTTGCCGACCAGTCGCACGACGCGTTCACGCATCTCAGCGGCGGCCTTATTGGTGAAGGTGATGGCCAGCACCTGGCCGACCCCGACACCGCGGGCGGCGATCAAATAGGCGATCCGCCGTGTCAGCACCGCCGTCTTGCCCGAGCCGGCGCCGGCCACGATCAGCAGCGGTGAACCCTCGTGCACCACCGCCTGGCGCTGCTGTGGGTTGAGGCCGTCGAGCAGCTGGTCTGCTTCGGGGTTGGTATCAGTCGCGTGCACACTCATGTCTGTGCAAACTTACCGCCGACCGGTGACGACGCCTGTTACCCGGTCCGAATGCGAGCTCAGCCAATTTTGCACCGGCGCGGCTTTTGGTGGCACACTCGATTGGTGCTCAACGCGCAGCGATTTTTCTACGGGTACCGGCCAGCGGTGCCCGTGGTCTAGCTGCTTCGCAGAGCCCCGCGGACCGCTTCCG
>Ga0302320_10003987_pt1 | contig 33734 bp, 28 predicted proteins | sample Bog_T0_3_FD_202130 | JGI IMG/M metagenome (GOLD analysis project Ga0302320, IMG submission 202130) | Peat permafrost microbial communities from Stordalen Mire near Abisko, Sweden - Bog_T0_3 | ecosystem: Environmental > Terrestrial > Soil > Wetlands > Peat | place: Sweden: Abisko, Stordalen Mire... | reverse complement strand
CGGTGCGGATGCCCGTGGTGTTCGTGAGCGAGAAGTCGGTCTGCACCCCGAGACGAAGCCATGCTGCCGTCGCGACCAGGTTGCCGAGAGCCGCGTCGCCCCCCTGCGGGGCCGTACGACTGACCTCGTTGGGCGCATAGCCGACGACGAGCTCCAGGTCGGCGATCTCTCCGAGGGAGATCTGGTACGGCTGGAGAAGGTTGACCATCGCCGGGTCCTCGGGGACGGTCGTGTCGATCGGGAAGACTTGGTACTCGTTCGAGATGATCTCGAAGCCGTTCAGCGGATCGTAGTCGGCGGCAACTCCCGTGGGAGAGGCCTGCGCAGGGTCGTTCGAGAGGATCAGGTCATCGCGACCGACGTACTTCGAGAAGGCACCCGAGTGCTCGATGACGACGTTCCGGGGCACGCAGGGCCGCTGGAATTGGTACGGATGGTTGATCGGATCGGGGAGCGGGATCGGGTGGTTCGGATCCGTGTTGTCGACCGCCGGCGGCGGCTGATTCGGGTCGTATGGGATGTTCGGGTCGACTGCCCACACGAAGCCCGGGGCCTCGGGGTCGGCGGTACAGTCCTGAAGCTTCTGCGGCGGGTTGATGACGATGTGATTGTGTCCGCCGAGGATGATGTCGATCCCGGTCGTCGTCTGGACCATGGCCTGATCGGCGTCGAGGCCGAGGTGCGACAGGATGATGATGAAATCGACGTACGGCCGGAGGAGGTCGACATAGCCCTGCGCGGTCCCCGTCGTGTTCAGAGGGACCATTCCGAGGCCGTTCGGCTGCGTGAACAAGGAGCCGAGGGTCGAGAGGTTGCCCATGCCGATGACCGCGATTCGGAGTCCCTGCTGGGTGAAGACCTCGAACGGCTTCAAGAGTCCGCTCATGCGCGTCGCCGCGGGATTGGTCACGTCGTAGGATTGGTAGTTCGCGCCGAGCACCGGGAAGTCCGCCCACTTCGTGAACTGGGTGGAGACGTTGAGCGCGCCGGTGTCGTACTCGTGGTTCCCGATGACCATCGCATCGGGGAACAGCAGGCTCATGGCCCTGACTTCGGGCTCCCCCTTGAAGTAGTTGAAGACCGGCGCGCCTTGCCACACGTCGCCCGAGTCGAGGTGAAGCACACGGTCGCTCCGCGCGCGCTCTCGGTTGATGACGTACGCGACGCGCGCGATGCCACCGACGGTCTTCACTTCGTTCTCGGTACCGAGGCCGAGCTCCGCGTCGGTCTGTGCGATGAGAAGGCTGTAGTCGAAGAGGCGCGAGTGGATGTCGGAGGTGTGCAGGAGCGTCAGATTGACTTGGCAGGTCGCCTGGCCGGCCGGGCAGATCGGCACCGGCGCGGTGCCGGCGTCCGTGTTGCATCCGGTCGCCGTGAGCGCGCTCGATGCGACGAGCGCGGCGCCTCCGGCGACGAGTGCTCCCGCGAGGATGCGGGAGCGCATCGAGCTCCGTTGACGCAGACCGCGACGAGATCCGAAGAGAATGGCCATGGCGAGACACCTCCTACACCAAGTCGCATGCGGAGTGATGAGCTTCGTCGAGCGCCCGATCGCGAATCGTCGCGTGACGGACGCGGGTCCGGATCTACGCGGGAGATAATTTCTATCGGCGCGCGAGTAGGGAGCGATGAGACTCGCTGTGGACTAGGCGGGGGGAGGCGCGCCCGGGGGGGCGTCGGAGGCGTACGTCCCCTCGAGCAGGTCGTAGAAGCGTGGCGCGAAGGTGCGGGCGATCAACTCCTCGACCGCGTCGGCGCTGTCGCAGGCCAGGGCGGCTTGCGCCGTCGCTTCGCATTCGACGACGGTCACGCGGCGGAGCGCTTCCTTGATCTCGGGAATCGCGGCGGCCTCCATCGATAGATCGCGCAGACCGAGCCCCACGAGGATCGCTGCCGCGAGCGGATCGGATGCCATCGCGCCGCACAGGGAGACGCCGATGCCGCGGTCCTTGCCCGCTCGGCATACGCCGTGGATCAGGCGGAGGATCGACGGATCGAACGGAGACGCGAGGCGTGCCAGCGTGCGGCTCGCCCGGTCGATGGCGAGCGAATACTGAACGAGGTCGTTCGTGCCGATGCTGAAGAACTCGGCCTCTCGCGCGAAGACGTCGGCCATGATCGCCGCGGACGGCACCTCGATCATCATGCCCAGCGGGATCTTCTGCGCGCGGGCCTGGCCCCGGTCGTCGACCTCGCGGATGGCTCGGTCGAGGAGCTTTCGGACGGCGCGCAGCTCGAAGATGCTCGCGATCATGGGGATCATGATCCGCAGGTCCCCATGCGCGCTCGCGCGAACCATCGCGCGGAGCTGGGTGAGGAACACGTCGGGGCGCTCGAGGGCGAGGCGTACCGCTCGGAGGCCGAGCGCCGGGTTCATCTCGGCGGGGAGCTGGAAGGTGCTCGCGAACTTGTCGCCGCCGATATCGAACGTACGGAGCACCACGGGGCGAGGAGCGATCGCCTCGATGACCGCACGATAGAGCTCGTACTGCTCCTGCTCGTCGGGCTGTGTGGCGCGGTCGATGTACAGGAACTCGGTGCGATACAGGCCGATGCCGTTCGCACCATGGTCGAGCGCAAGGATCGCCTCGGCCGGGAGCTCGACGTTGGCCTTCAGGCTGACGGACTCGCCGTCGGCCGTGACACAGGGGCGATCGCGCGCCGTGAGGAGGCCACGCGCGAAGGCGAGGTGACGCGCTGCTCGTTCCCGCGCGTCGGCGATCATCGCCTCGGTGGGATGGATGATCATCTCGCCGCGGAGGCCGTCGACGATGACCATGTCGCCCGTGCGGACCGACTGGAGCGCGTCGGCCACGCCCACGACGGCGGGGATCTCCAGGGCGCGCGCCATGATCGACGTGTGGCTGGTGCGTGTCCCGATCTCGGTCACGAAGGCGATCGCGGGCTCGCGAACCATGCCCGCGGTGTCGGCCGGTGAGAGATCGTTGGCGACGACGACGCCCGGCTGTTCGAGCTTCGGGATCGCGGTGTGGGCGTCGCCCGAGAGCGCGCGGAGGAGGCGGTCGCTGACGAACTTGATGTCGTGGCGCCGCTCGAGGATGTACGAGTCGCCGCCGCGTGCGGGCTCCTCGGGGCCGAACAGCTTGGCGATCTCGTCGCTCGCAGCGGCGACGGCCCACTCGGCGTTCTTCCGCTCGTCGCGAATCTTCTTCTCCACGAGATCGTGAAGGAGCGGATCGCTCAGCATGAGCAGGTACGCCTCGAGAATCGGCGCGTTGTCGCGGCCGGGCCCGGTCGTCGAGAGGCGGGCGGCAACGTCGATGAGGCTCTTTTTGGCCCCCTCGACGGCGTGCTGGACGCGCGAGATCTCCTCCAGCACCTGGTAGCCGTGGATGTGCCTTCGGGCGTACCCCTCGCGCACGTCATCGAGCACGACGGCCGGACCGACCGCGACGCCCGGCGAACCGGCGATCCCTTTCAGCACGATGGGCTGGAGCGCGGGCGGCGGCTCGCTCGACGGCGGCGGGACGGAGGACGGCATTGGCGAGGGAATTCGCTGATGGGAGACGGGCGCGCCCGGCGCAGGCGTGCTCGGCTTGCCGTCCTTGCGGCCGGGCGGCGGCATCGTCACGACGACTCTCCGAAGCGGTTGGCGATGAGCTGACCGATGGCGTCGACGCACTCCTGCGCGCGCTCGCCGGACGCCGTCACGTCGATGACCGTCCCCTTCGACCCGCAAAGGAGGAGCACGCCCATCACGCTCTTGCCGTTCGCCGATTGATCATCGCGCGCGACCGCGACCTCGCACGGGAAGCGCGAAGCCAGCTGCACGAGCTTCGTGGCGGCGCGCGCGTGAAGGCCCAGCGCGTTGATGATCATGAACCGACCGGTGCTGCGCTCGGTCATCGAGACCCCCGTCCCGAGCCGGGGGAGGAGGGGGCCGAGCCCGGCGCGTGCTGCGTAATGCCCACCCGCTCGATCATCGAGACCGACGCCCGTTCCGATTCCGTGGGGGCGTCCTGCTGCTCGGCCAGCCCCAGGTTCGGCGGCTCGGCGTGATCGCGCCGCTCGACGTCGCGGTGCACGACCTCGATGCGCTGACCTGTGACCGCCTCCAGCGACTTCCCGAGCACGTCGGCGAGCACGACGGATCGATGCCGGCCCCCCGTGCACCCGATGGCGATGGTGAGGTAGCTCTTCCCCTCGCGCTCGTACTTCGGCATCACGAACGCGAGCAGCTCGCGCGTCTTGACGAGCAGCTCCTTCGTCTCGGGGAGGCTCAAGACGTAGCTGATCACGGCTGGGTCCGTTCCCGGCAGGTGCTTCAGCGCGGGTACGAAGTAGGGGTTCTCGAGGAAACGGACGTCGAAGACGAGGTCCGCATCCATCGGCGAGCCGTACTTGAAGCCGAACGACACCATGCGGGTGACCATCCGAGGGGCGCCGCCGGAGGCAGGGCCGAACGACTGGATGATCGCGCGGCGGAGCTCGTGCACCGACAGACGCGTCGTGTCGATGAGCTGGGTGGCGCGTGCGCGCAACGGCGCGAGTCGCTCGCGTTCCAGCATGACGCCGTCGAGGACGGCGATCGTCCCTTCGCGGGAGCCGGGTGCGCCTCCGGCGGCATTCAGCGGGTGAGGGCGGCGCGTCTCGCTGAACCTCCGCAGGAGCGATTCGTCGCTCGCGTCCAGGAAGATGACCTGAACCTCGCGCTGTCCCCCGTTCTCGAGCATCGAGATGACGTTGCCGAACTCGCCGAGGAATGCCCGCACGCGCACGTCGATGCCGAGCGCCACGCGCGACATCCCGCCGTGCTCGCAGAGCGCGACGGCCTGCGGGGCGAGGACCGTCGGGAGGTTGTCGATGCAGAAGAATCCAAGGTCCTCGAGCGCGCGGAGGGCGGTCGATTTCCCCGCGCCGGACAGGCCGCTCACGACGAGCACGGTCGGCTTGCGCGCGCCGGTCTTGTCATCGGTCGACGGCACGCGCGTCATTCTTCCTCTCGCTTCGGTCGGACCGCGGGGATCCATGCCGAGCTCTCCGTCGGGCTCGACTTCTCCTGTCCGGTGGAGACCCACGTCGTCGTCGGGAGCCGGTGCTTCTCCGGCATGGGGGTCGGCTGCTTGTGCGGCGAGATGAGGTCGTCGACCGGGCCGGCCATCGACTCGGGCTCCACCGGGCGAGCGCGGTTCTGGAGAGTCGCCTCGACGCGCTCGATGAAGCTCCGCGCGCTGTCCTTCCCCGCGCGGCGGAGGAGCTCGTTGCGCGCCGCGATCTCGAGGATGGAACCCATGTCGCGCCCGGGACGCACGGGCACGGTCAGCATGCGGATCGTCTGGCCGAGGATCGTGTGCACCTGATCGCCGACGCCGAGCCGGTCGTACTCGTCCTTGTCGCTCCACTCGGCCAGGCGCACGACCACGTCGATCCGCTTTCGCTCGTTGACGCTCGTGACCCCGAAGAGATCCTTGATGTTGAGGACGCCGAGCCCCCGCACCTCGATGTGGTGCCGAAGGAGGTCGGCGGGGCCACCGAAGATCATCCCCGGCGGCCGCCACTCGCAGCGCACGACGTCGTCGGCCACGAGACGGTGACCCCGGAGCACGAGCTCGAGGGCACACTCGCTCTTTCCGATCCCGCTCTTCCCGAGCAGGAGCAGGCCGATGCCGTACACGTCGACCAGGACGCCGTGGAGCTGAGTCGTCGGCGCCAGGCGATCGTCCAGCAGCGCGTGCAGCGAGTTGATGGTCTTGCTCGAGCGTTCACTGGAGACGAAGAGCGGCGTCCCCGTCGCTTCGGCGGCCTGGACGAGCGCGCGCGGCGTCTCGCCGGCGTGGGTGACGACGACGCACGAGAGCCCCAGGGAGAAGAACCCGCGCGCGGCGTTCGAGCGGGCCTCCGAGCTCATCGATTCGAGGTACGCGAGCTCCGTTTCACCCAGCACCTGAACGCGGGTGGGAACGACGCCATGGAAGTGCCCGGCCAGGGCGAGGCCGTTCTTCTGCACGCGCGGATGACGGACCGGGCGCTCGAGCCCGGATTCCCCCGCGAGACGGCGCAGTGTGATCCCCAGATGCGGATCGCTCGCGAGCGCGGCGACATTGAGCTCCGTGCCGTATTCGGGCCCCGCGTATGCGAGCTCTGCAGCCCGCGCGCGATCCTCGTCCGCGGACGTCATCGCTTGTCCCCCCCCTCCTCCGTCGCAATGAGATCGTACGCCGTGCGGGCGTCGGGAGCGAGGGCGAGACGATCTCTGAAAGCCTTGTTTCGTAGCAATCGGGACACGCGCGCGAGCGTCTTCAGGTGCTCGCCCGTGGCCCGCTTGGGGCCGACGACCGCGAAGAGGAGCGTGACCTTCTCGCCGTCGATCGCCTGGAATTCGACGCCGTCGGGCACGATGAGCAGCGCCGCGCACTGCGTCTCGATTTGCGTCAGGGCCCCGTGGGGAATCGCGACCCCTTCACCGATACCCGTCGACTGGAGCTGCTCCCGCTCGGTGAGGACGCGCTCGATGGCGTCGGCCGGAAGCTTCGTTCCCGAAGCGAGCAGCTGCGACAGCAGGGTGATCGCGTGCGCTTTGGTGAAGTCGCTGGGGGTAGTCGCGCTGTTCCGGTGAACGGTGACGCGGTCCGCGCTGAGAAGATCTGTGAGTTGCATGCGAAGTCTCGGTCTCCGAACGCTACCACCGCACGACCGAGCAGTGGCGTGCTCGCGACCGGAATCGCCGTGGGCACCCGCGCCCCTAGGGAGCGGGGCCCACGCAGTCCGGCGCCAACTCAGTCGTTGTCGGGATCCGTAAGCAGACGCGACGAGACCCGCTCGGCGCCCTTCTGCTTCGTGGCCTCGTTGGCCGTCGTGATCTGGCGTTCCAGCTTGTCGATCACCTTGTCGATGGTCGCGTACATGTCCTCGCTGTTTTCGTGCGCATTGAAGTGGTGGTCGCCCGAGTGAATCTCCACCTCGGCGCAGTGATTTCGACCGCTATCCTTGCAACTCAGCGTCACCTGGCCCTTCATCGGTCGCCGGAGGAACTTCTGAAGCCGAGCGACCTTGTCGGTCGCGTACTGCTTCACGGCTTCGGTTGCGTCCATCTGCCGGAACGTGATCGCGATGTTCATGTGAGGCTTCCCTCCAATTCGGTGATCAGGAAACCGCTCCGAGTGGCTCGGTGTTCCATCAATCAGAGTAGCGCGCCGAAAGAGCTCGGTTCATCAAAACGCCATCCAAAAGACAAGTTCGCCGGCCGCGTCCCACAACGTGCGGAAGAGCCCTTTCACCCGCGGTTCCTGGGGTCTCGGTCGCGCATCGTGGCTAGCCCCAACGACCGGGCTTCACTTGCACACGGGAAGGCCTGTACTCTTCGTCTCTCATGCCGATCGGCGACGCGTCTCAACCACTTTTCGATGCCCTTGCACGTCTGAAGCAGAGCTGGCCCGCTCGCGGCTGGAGCTGGGACGGCCGCTTCATCTGCCTGGCGTCCACCTTCACGCAGCCGTACGAGGCCGACGCGCGGAAGTCCGCCGCCGCGGGGCTCCCGCACGAGTACACGTCGACGACGCTGAACACGGCGTCGCACGAGCTCCGCGATCTCGCGGCACGCACCGGGGGACTCCGCGCCGGGCAGCTGCTGCTCGCGGGGGGACCCATCGGTGGGCTCACGGCGTTCGGGCTCTGGTGGCCGTGGGGCGACGGCGAGACCATCTCGATGCGCGTTGGCCTCCTCGACATCGATCCGAACCGCGAGCCGTGGCGACGGCTTCGCGACACGTTCGGCGTCACGATGTAGAGACGGGCGCTCGTCGGCGTGTCGCTAGCTGCCGCTGATGAGGTTCCGTAGGCGGGGGGTGATCTCGTTCACCGCGGCTTCGCCTTTGACCGAGCCTTCGATCTGCTTGCCCGAGGCGCGTCCGTCGTCGCGCGGAAGCGCGAAGAGCGGGATCAAACGAGACGTGTAGCCGGCGGCACCGAGCACGGTGGCGTCGCGGTCGGCGTCGAAGCCGAGGATCGACAGGCGAGGGAAGGCGGCGTCGAGCTCCCCCTTTTCGACCGCGTGGTGGAAGCGCTGGCACGGCTCGCACCACTTGGCGCCGACGTAGACGAGGAGCGTGCGCCCGTCGGCATGGGCCTGGGTGAGCGCGGCCTTCACGGCGGTCGCGACGTCGTCGGTGCCTGGCGACTGCGTCCAGCGGATGCCGTCGGCGGAGGCGGTGACCCCCGAGTCGGACGTGGGCGTGCCGCCAGGCTTGGTCCCCGAGTCGCACGCCGCGCACGCAACGCACGTCGCCGCGAGGAGCCACGCCCGCATGCTCACTTTCCGCTCTTGAAGAAGCTCCCGAGGAGCCGCTTCTGGAATTGGTCGAACGCCACGTCGTGCATCTTGCCGTAGATCGTGTCCTCCGGCTTGTCGTCCCCCTTGGCGGCCGTCGTGTCGGGGGCGTGCCATCCGTCCACTTTGACCTTCACCGGTTTGGTGTCGTCGGGGAGTCGGAAGGTCGCGTTGAGCGACAGCTCGAGCCCCACGAACACGCCGTTCGGCGCGTGGCTCGTCACGATCGAGCCGCTCCACGCAGTGCCGTGCTCGAGGAACAAGGTGGGCACTGCGATCTGCGCGGGGAGGGGGGCCGCGGGGTCGGCGATCGGTTCGCCCACCGCGAGCGCCACGATCTCGGTGGGGAACACGCTGGCGAAGCGCTGCACGACGGCGGTTGCGAGCGCGTCCTCGTAGGTCTTGTCGTGCGGGGCGTCGAAATAGTGCGAGGGGAGCGAGACGACCCCCTTGAAGAGGCGGTGCTTCTGAACGGCGGCGTCGGCCTTGTCCATGGTCTTGGATTCGACGCGGTGGAAGCGGAGCTCGACGGGGGGCCCCTTCGCCTCGGCCCAGTTGAGGAGCGCGTGCACGAACGCGGTCTCCGCGGTCGCCCTGGCCGGCGCGAGCGATGCGTAGCGATCGAACGCGGCCTGGAAGACCGCGTGGCGTGCGCTCTTCACCTCGACGTCGAGGTGGCTCTGCGGGTGGCGGCGCGTGAAGTCGTCGATGGCGGCGAGCGTCCCCGCGCTGATGGCGACATTGAGCTCGGTCGTCAGCGCGGACTTGAGCGCCGTGGCGATCTCCGGGCCGATGGCGGTCTGCGGGTGATCCTTGATGAACTGCTCGATGGCCGCGACCGTGCCGACCTTCTGCGCGTCGTGAAGCTCGGCGCGCGGGAGGAGCAGCGAGGAGACCTCGGCTTTGTGGCGAGACGCCTTGGCGAGGTAGGCCTGGAAGCTCGCGCCGTCGTTCGCGGCGACGGCGTGGGCGTACATGGCGTCGTCGCTCCTCGCGTTGCGCACGGCCCACGCCGAGATCCCGAGCACGAGCCCGGTCACGAGCGCGAAGGCCCAGGCGAAGGTGGCCCACGGAGGGGCCGTGCGGACCATCGGCTCCGACGAGACGAGCGGGTTCGCGTACCCCTGCAGCGGATCGAGCGCAGCCAGCGCCTTTGGGCGAATGCTCTCGCGCGCCGTCCCCGCTTCCTCGATCTTCCCGCGTGCGCTCGCGAGCGCGCTCTTCGCGGCCTCGGCTTGCGCGCCGTCCTTCACCGGGAAGACGAACGACTTGCCGCCGAAGTCGAGGGTGAAGCCGGCGGCGTCGGGGCCGACCACGTTCGCGAGGTCCTCGATGGGGTAGAGGCGAAGTACGGGTGAGCGTGCGTCGATGAGCCCCACGGGGAACACGTACACGCCGCGACGGAACGGGCTCCGCTCGTGGTCACGCAGGACCGAGAAGCCGCGGAGCACGGAGAACGCTGCGAACGCGATGAGCGCGACGTACACGGCCATCCACACGACGCTCTGGATGGCGGCGCCGCTCGCGAGATCGCCGTACCCGACATGGTAGAGGACGAACGCCGCGAGCAGCGCGGCGGCCGCGGCACCGAACCACGTCAGCGGCTCCCTGGGCTTCGCGACAGCGCGAAGAATGGGAGCCGGGAGCCCCGCGCCGTTCACCGAGCCGACGAACCGCTCCTGGACGACGCGCGAGAGCTTGTAGAAGTCGATGGGCTGCATCGGCAATCGCAAGCCTATCGTCGCGCGAGTCGCGCCATCACGCCAATCCGCGTAGCGCGGGGGGGAACGGGTGGGCGTAGGATGATCCAGGTGCGAAAGCTGCTGAGAATCGGGCTGGTCCTGGCGGCCGTCGGCGTCACGGTCGGCGCGGGGGTCAATGTGTACGGCGACGACGCCGCGGTGCGCCTGGAGGCAGAGGCGGTCGCCTGCCCGCGCGGGTGCCCCAAAGCCACGCAGGTCTCGTACGAGCGCTCGCCCATCGCGGAGACGATCACGTACGCGGGAGGGGGAGGGGAGATCGTGCGCGTGAGCTGCATGCGCGCCGCCGTCCTCGTCGGCCCGTACTCCTGCGCTCGCGAGTGAGCGCGAGAGCTCGCTCTGCGAACGCAGGATCCTCGCGTACGAACGCGGTGGGATTCGAGGGCGCGCGTGCCCTCCGATCTTTCACGGGCTCGCTCGGCGTCCCGCGACGGCCTCCGCGCCGAAGCACGCCGTGGGAATCGCGGGGCACGCGTGCCCTCCGATTACCGGTGCCATGTCCGCGCGAGCGAACGCGATGGGAATCGCGGGGCACGTGTGTCCCCCGATTCCCACCGTGCTTACCCGACGTCCCGGGCCAGCTCCCCGGCTGGGCGGCGCGATGGGGATCGCGGGGCACGTGTGTCCCCCGATTCCCACCGTGCTTACCCGACGTCCCAGGCCAGCTCCCCGGCCGGGCGGCGCGATGGGAATCACGGGGCACGAGTGTCCCCCGATTCCCATTCCCTTTCCGGGCGACGCGGACGCTACCCCTACAGCGACTTCGCGCAGCGAAAGCCGATGGCGTGGCTGCGCGTGGCAGGCGCAGCTCCGAAGCGCGAGGGGGCCGAGCCCGCCGCGTGGGCGCCCCGCACGACACGCTCTTCCCCCGTCGCCGGCCCCTGCGGATCGAGGGTCGGCGCCGACGCGAGAGGTGCGCGCCAGTCGGACGCCCACTCGGCGATGCCGGCCGTGGTCGTGCGCGACGCCTCCTCGAACTCGGCCTCGGTGGGGAGCCGCGCGGCGCGCTCGGCGCAGTATGCGGCGGCCATGTGCCACGACACGCAGTTGATGGGATGCGTCGCGCGGGCGTCGGCGTCGCGCGCCGTGCAGAGCGGGTCGAGCGCCGTATGGTCGTCGGCGGTGATGCCGTCCCACTCGTTGGTGCGCGAGGCGTTCGCGCAGGTGCCCCGGGCGGCGCACACTTCGTACGAGCCGGTCGTCACGGCGTCGCGGTCGATGCAGAAGGCGTGCAGCGTGACCTCGTGGGGCGGGTTGTCGGCGTCGCCTGCTTCACCGAGGCGGACGCCCGCCCCCCCGGCGGCGATCATTCCCGCGGGGCACGTGATCGTGGCCGAGCTCGCGGCCGAGCGCGATGCGCGCGCGTACGTCAGCGCTCCGAGCGCGAGCACCGCGACGCCGGTCGCTGCATAGATCATCGGCTGCATGCGCGCTTGAAGAGGCGCGAGCGCGGGCGGCGGCGTCGAGCGCGCGATCGGTCGCAACGACCGCGACGCACCGAAGAGAGGAGGATCGGGCGGCACCGTCTGCTCGAGGCTCCGGAGCGCGTGCAGCCCCAGCGCGTGCCGAAGCGCACCCCAGAGCTCTCCGACCGTACCGTACGAAGCGCGCGACGCGGCGCGCTCGAAGACCGCCTCAATCTCGTCGCTCACGACCACGCCTCGCGCGCGCGGCGTCTCGTGGTCCCCCTGCGACGCATCGGCGCCGGAGCAACGCGCCAGGACCTGCGCCGTCAGCGTGGCGAGCGCACGCACGTCGTCCTCGGCGGTCGCGTCTCTCTTCGCGTCGAGCGCGAAGAGGGCGCGCGCGACGCCGAAGTCGAGCAGCGTCCCACGCCGTCGCCCGTCGATCCCGTCGTCGCGAAAGAGCACCCGCTCCGCCGTGATGCCGCCGTGAAACACGCCGTGCTCGTGCGCGATCGCGAGCGCGACCGCGATCGGTTCGAGGAGCGCGACCACTTCGTCGATCGACTCGGGGAGCGCTGCGTCGTGCCCCGGCTGCATCATCTGCGCGAGCGTCACCCCCTGCGGCCACTCCAGCGCGACCCACGGGATCTTCCCGCGCGGCGCGGTCCCGACGGTCCCGACGTCGCGGATCGGGTACGCGGCCGGCAGGATCGCCGCGAGCTCGTCGAGCTTCTCGTGATCGCGCGCGAGCCGCTCGTAGAGCGCCCGCTGCTTCCCGGGAGCGAGCTGGGCGAGCGCGCCGAGGACGCGGATGGCGATCGAACGATTCGTCGCCAGGTTCGTCGCGCGATAGACGACCGCGCCCGCTTCGATGCGAACCACGCTCTCCATCGCGTACTTGTGCGCGAGCGTCGTGCCGACGAGATGCAGGGGGTCGTTGTTCACCATCAGTCCCTCCGTCGGTGCCGGCACAAGCGTTCGTCTCTAGCGCGCGATGTCCGATCGGCAAAGCGCTCTCAGGCGCCCCCGCGTCTTTCCGCTCGCGCGCTATTTCAACCGCAGCGCATGCCGCAGCGCATTGCGCTCAAGGGCAGCGCACGGGACATCGCGGCGCGATGGTCGCGAGGCAGCCATCGTGTCCATGCGAGCAATTCTGGCGACACTGCTCGGGCTCCATCACGGTGACTTTGGTCGTCAACGCATCGTCGTTGAGGGTGGAACCGACGTGCGTGCAGTTCGACTCGCAGTCCCGCTCCTGCGAATCGCACCGCTGTCGCATCGCGTCTCGGCACAGCAGCTCGGCACGCGCCTTTTCGTCGCACGTCAGCTCGCTCCCGTCTCCACTGCCCGGCGTCTGCGGGGGCTGCGGTTGTCCACAGCCCAGCAGCGCTGACGCTGCCACGACCACCAGCAGTCGAACGCAAGAGGAGGACTTCATCGACGCGCACTCTCGCAAACCCGAGGCGTCGTGAAGACAAAAAAAAGGCAGCGTCCGGGCCGGGGGGGGGGAAGGCCACAGACGCTGCATCCGGGTATAGAGCACACCGTGTGCCAGCCCAGTGGGGGGACGATTCATCGAGAAACGAACACTTGAGCTCGAGCCGTTTCTTTCAATCCTGAAAGGCATGACCTCATGCACGAAATGCGCGGCTCACGTCTTCGCAGATGTGGCCGGCACGGCGGTCGCGCGGCTCACTGCGAAGGCGGAGAACGCCTGCTCGACGGGCATCACCTCGATACGATTCACGTTCACGTGCAGCGGGCGCGTAACCGCGAAGAGAGCGAGGTCGGCGATGTCCGCGGCGACGAGCGGCGTCATTCCAGCGTACACCGCGCCGGCGCGCGCGCGATCGCCGCCGAAGCGCGTCACGGAGAATTCTGTCTCCACCATCCCAGGTTCGATGTTGGTCACTCGGATGGGGTGCCCGAGGAGGTCGGCGCGCAGGTTCGAGCTGAAGCGTTCGACGAACGCCTTGGTGGCGCCGTAGATGTTGCCGCCGGGGTAGGGGAACGAGCCGGCGACCGAGCCGAGGTTCACGATGTGCCCCCGTGCGCGAGCGATCATCCCCGTGAGGGCAGCCCGCGTCACGTGAGCGAGGCCGGTGACGTTCGTCGCGATCATCGCGTCCCAGTCTTCGACGAGCGCGTCCTGCGCCTTCGCGAGACCGACCGCGACGCCCGCTCCGTTGACGAGCACGTCCACGTTCGCGAAGGCTCCCGGCAGCTCGTCGAACGCGCGCTTCACGTCGGTCGCGTCGCGAACGTCGAGGGGGCGCGTGTGGCAGGCGTCGCCGAGCTCGCGCGCGATCGCCTCGAGCTTCTCTCTGCGGCGCCCCGTCACGACGACGCGCGCGCCGTTCGCGACGAAGAGGCGCGCACACGCTTCGCCGATTCCGGAGGTCCCTCCGGTGATGAACGCGATCCGCCCGTCCATGCTCTTCGCGCTCACTTGCGGAACCTGTCGGTGGCGGAGACGAGCTCGTGGATGGTCCCCGGCTCGGTCGCCGAGTGCCCCGAGTCGGCCACGATGCGCAGGTCCGCCTCGGGCCACGCGCGGTGGAGCGCCCAGGCGGTCTCCATCGGGCAGACGACGTCGTAGCGCCCTTGCACGATGACCCCCGGGATGTGTCGAATGCGGGCGATGCGCGCGGGGCTGAGCGGCTCGCGCGCCGCGTCGAAGAACCCGTCGTTCACGAAGTAGTGGCACTCGATGCGTGCAAAGGCTTCGGCGAAAGCGTCCCCTGCGTACCGCGACACCAGCTCCGCGTTCGGCAGGAGGCAGCTCGTCCGCCCCTCCCAGACGCTCCATGCGCGTGCGGCCTCCGAGCGTACGCGCGGGTCGTCGCTCGTGAGCCTGCGGTGGTACGCGCGGACGAAGTCGCCCCGCTCACTCTCCGGGATGGCCGCGACGTACTCCTCCCACGCGTCAGGGAAGAGCGCGCTCGCGCCGCGCTGGTAGAACCAGTCGATCTCCTGCTTCCGGAGGAGAAAGATCCCGCGCAGCACGAGCTCGGTCACGCGCTCCGGGTGCTCCTGCGCATACGCGATGGCCAGCGTCGAGCCCCACGACCCGCCGAACACCTGCCACTTGGCGATACCGAGGTGCGCGCGGATCGCTTCGGCATCGGCGACGAGGTGCCAGGTCGTGTTGTCGACGAGCGACGCGTGCGGCGTGGACTGCCCGGAGCCGCGCTGATCGAACAGGACGATGCGGTAGCTCGCCGGATCGAAGAAGCGGCGGTACTTCGGCTCGGTGCCGCCGCCGGGTCCTCCGTGGAAGAAGACGACGGGCTTTCCCTGGGGGTTCCCCGACTCCTCGAAGTAGATCTCGTGCACGTCGGAGACGCGCAGGCGCCCCGTCCGGTACGGCGGGATTTCGGGGTAGAGCGTGCGCCGCTGGGAGGCCGAGGGGGGGGTCACGTTCATCGGCCACCGTTCTCGCGCCGCGTGCTCGCGAACGCAAGCCGAGAACGCCGAGCGGCTCTTGGTCCGCGCGGCGAAGCGTGGCACCTTGCGCCGCGATGACGACGTTGCGAAAGCCGACCGCCTACTGGGACTACATCCGCGTCGAGGAAATGCTCGCGCTCCAATCGGGCCTCGAGGAAACCGACGCCGGCCTCGCGAACGACGAGGTGATGTTCATCGTCGTTCACCAGATCGACGAGCTCTGGTTCAAGCTCATCGTGCGCGAGATGGTGAGCGTGCGGAACCTGTTCGCGCAGCCGCACGTGCCCGAGCAATCACTGGCGTCGGCGGTCCGTGGTATTCGCCGGATGGAGACGGTGCTCCAGCTGGTAGCGCATCACTTCGCGCTGATGGAGACGATGACGACGCGCGACTACCTCGCGTTCCGCGACAAGCTGTCGCCGGCGAGCGGGTTCCAGTCGGCGCAGATGCGCGAGATCGAGATCCTGATGGGCCTCGACGACGCGGACCGCCTCCCGCTCGGCCACGAGCACTCGTACCAGGACGCGCTCAAGGACGGCGGCAAGGAGACCGCGGCCTCGCGTCGCGTCCGTGCGCGTGTCGCGGATCGCCCGTCGCTCGCCGAGGCCATCGGCGAATGGCTGCACCGCACGCCCATCCAGGGGTCGCTCCCCGCGCACGCGGACGACGCGGCGAACGTTCGCGCTTTCATCGATGCCTACTGCGCGACGCACGCCCGCGCGATGGCGCGCGCAAAGCAGCTCGCCCTGACCGATGCCTTGACCGACGCGGACCGCACCCGGCTCGATCAGCGCTACGCCAAGGAGATCTCCGGCGCGCGGTCCTTCCTCCTCGCCGAGGACGTCGAGCCCGAAGGGGCGCGTGCGCGCGCGTCGCGCATTCGCGCAGCGCTCGTCTTTCTGGAGAGCTACCGAGAGCTCCCGCTTCTCGCGTGGCCGCGTGAGGTCATCGACGCCGTCGTCGCGTTCGAGCAGGCGTTCGTCATCTTCCGCCAGCGCCACGCGCGCATGGTCGAGCGCATCATCGGGCGGCGCATCGGGACGGGGGGCTCGTCCGGGGTCGACTACCTCGATTCGACGGCGAACAAGTACCGCGTCTTCCGCGACGTCTGGGCCGTCCGCACCCTTCTCGTGCAGAAGTCCGAGCTCCCGCTGCTGGAGAATCCGAGCTTCTACGGGTTCGCGGGCGAGACCAGAATGCCGGAATAGGTCTTCGCGAAGAAGTAGACGGTCATCGCCCACGCCACGACGATCACGAACACGCGCACCTTCTTCGGATCCACCTTCCGCGCGAGCGAAGCCCCCGCGTACCCCCCGAGGATACCGCCGGCCACCATCACGACGCCGGGCCTCCACTCGACCGCGTGCGCGAGGACGAACAGCACGACCGCCGCGCCGTTGATGAGCGCGCCCAGGATCGTCTTCAGCGCGTTCATGGCGTGGATGTCGGTCATCCCGATGAGCGCCAGAGACGCCAGCATGAGGATCCCCATGCCGCCGCCGAAGTACCCGCCGTAGAGCGCGATGACCGACTGGGCCACGGCGACGAGGGCGAGAGCGCGCGGCGAAGCGTCGTCGCTCTTCCCCGCGAAGCGCGCCGTCATGCGCTTGCCGAACGTGAACAAGGACGTCGCGACCAGGAGGAGCCATGGAATCAACTGCACGAACGCCGACTCGCTCGTGTGCAGAAGTAGGAGCGCCCCCGCGGTGCCGCCGATGAGGCTCGCGATCGAGAGCGTGACGAGCACCTTGCGGGAGCCCGGCACCTCCCTGCGGTACGCGACCGCGCTCGCCAGGCTGGCCGGCCAGAGGGCGACCGTGTTCGTGGCGTTGGCGGCGACCGGGGCGACGCCCGCGAAGAGGAGCGCGGGGAACGCGATGAAGCTGCCCCCCCCCGCCACGGAGTTGAGCCCGCCGCCGACCGCCGCCGCGAGGAACAAGAGGGTGAGAGTGAGGAGGCTCATGGCGCGTGCCCCCCTCGCGTCGGTTTCAGAACAGCTTCTTCCGCTTGCTGGAAGCCAGGATGCCGAGCATCTCCCGATACTTCGCGACCGTACGTCGCGCGATCTGGATGCCGTCGTCCTTGGCCAGGATTTCCACGATCGCCTGATCGCTCAGAGGGTTCGATTTGTCCTCGACCTCGATGATCTTCTTGATCGCCTGCTTCACGCTCTCCGACGCAATGTCCTCCTCGGACACGCGGCGAATCGACGAGTTGAAGAAGTACTTCAGCTCGAAGAGTCCCTGCGGCGTGTGGACGTACTTGTTCGTCGTCACGCGGCTGATGGTCGACTCGTGCATGCCGACCGCCTCGGCGACGTCGCGCAAGATCATCGGCTTGAGGAACGCGACCCCCTTCTCGAAGAAGTCGCGCTGCTTCTCGACGATGCACTCGGTCACCCGGATGATCGTCTTGCGGCGCTGCTCGATGGCCCGGATGAGCCACTGGGCATTGCGAAGCTTCTCGCCGATGAACTCCTTGGCGTTCGGGTCCTTCAGCAGCTGCTTGGTCAGCGTCTCGTTGATATAGAGGCGCTGCACGCCGCGGTCGTTGTCGCTGACCGAGAACTTGTCGCCGTCCTTCACGACGTAGACGTCGGGCGTGATCGCGATCGTCTTCTCGTCGGTCTCGGTGAAGTTGCGGGCGGGGCGGCTCTCGAGCTTCTGAATCTCTTTGACCGCCTCGTAGACCTCTTCGACCGGCACCTTCAGGTCGCGCGAGATGGCCTGGTAGTTGTGCTTCTCGAGGTTGTGCAGGTGCTTGTCGATGATGGCGAGCTCGAGGTCGTCGCAGCCGAAGACCTCGGCCTGGACCCGCAGGCACTCGCGGAGATCGCGCGTGCAGGCGCCGACCGGATCCCACTCCTGCATCATGCGGAGCACTTCGGGGGCATCCTCGGCGTCGAGCCCGGCTTCCTGCGCCAGATCGTCGAGCGTCAGATCGGGCGTGCGGGTCCCGTCCTCGCGCTCCATCCCCTTGAGGTCGAGGAAGCCCGTGTCGTCCAGGTTCCCGAGGACCAGCTCGGCGAAGCGGCGCTCGGTGTCATTGAAGTCGGACAGTTGGAGCTGCCACTTCAAGTGATCTGCCAGGCTCTGCTGCTTGGTGAGGTTCTGCTCGATCGGGGGCATCTCCTCGAAACCGCCCCGGCTGGCCTGAAGCGGCTGCTGGAGGGTGCGGTTCTCGAGGAACTTCTCCCAGTCGATGTCCTGAACGGTCTTCTCGTCCTTGGCGCGCTGCAGCTCGTCGGAGCGGGTCCGCTCCGACATCCGCTCGCTCAGCCCGAGGCGATCGTCCGAAAGCTGGGCCCCGTTCTCCGCCATCGGGGGGGCCTCGTCTTGGCGCGTTTTCGCCTGCGGCGGGCGACCGTCCCCCTCCTCGTCGGCGAGGACTGGGTTCGCGTCGAGCTCCTTTCGGATCTCGTCGATGAGCTCGAGGCGCGAAAGCTGCAGGAGGCGGATCGCCTGCTGCAACTGGGGCGTCATTACGAGCTGTTGGCTGAGCCGGAGCTGTTGCTTTATCTCCATCGTTACGCTCGCGAAAAGTGCGTTTTCACCGAGGTTCTGGTCAAAGTAACACGCTCGTCAGAGCTACGCAGCGACAATCGTGCCAAGGGCTCAGGTCGGAGGCGGGGCGAGGCTCCAGCTCCCGAGATAACGGTCGCGGACGAGCGGATGGTCCCTGAAAGACCGCGGATCGCCCTCGGTCGCCACCTCGCCGTCGAGCAGCAGGACGGCTCGCGTCGCAAGGGCGAGGGCCTCGGCCACGTGGTGGTCAGCCAGTACGATGGCGACCCCGCGCGCGGCCAGCCCCCGCAGAAGGGTCACGATTCGCGCGGAGCCGGCGGGGTCGACCCCGGCGAATGGCTCGTCGCAGATGAGGACGCACGGCGTCCGAACCAGCGCACGGGCCAGCTCGAGCCGCCGGCGTTCCCCGGCCGAGAGCTCGCCGGCCGGCACATCGAGGCGCGCGGAGAGATCGAACTTCGCCGCGACTCCCGCGGGGTCGCCATCGTCGCCGTGCACGATGCGATGGAACGTGGCCAGGTTGGCGCGAACGCTGAGACTGAACAGGACGCTCGGCGTCTGCGGGACGTAGCCGAGGCCGTGGCGCGCGCGCCGCCAGAGTGGCCAGGCCGAGACGTCACTCCCTTCGAGCTCGACGCGCCCGCGAGCGACCGGGAGCTCGCCCACGAGCGCGCGGAAGAGGGTCGACTTTCCAGCACCGGAGGGGCCTACGACAGCGAGCACCTCGCCAGCGCGCGCTTCGATCGTGACCCCGCGCACGACTGCCTTGCCGCCGCGGACGACGTGGATCGATTCGCCTCGGAGGCGTGCCTCGCGGGTCGCTCCATCCACGCCCTGCGGCGGCGCCACCCCCTGCGTGGGCTCGCCGGCGGTCACGGCTTGTGCGGTGGGACGGGGATCGAGCCCCGGACCTGCGTCGCTGCCACTTTCCCCGTGGCGATGTCGATACGCACCTGGTCCGCCTGCAGCCACCCCTGGCCGCGGGCGATCTTCACTCCACCACGCAGGTCGAGCACCTGCTTGGGGAGGTCCAGCTCGGCCTCGGGCCCTTCCGCATGGACGCCGTGCACGTCGGCCGTTACGCCGCCCGAGCCGCGCGCCCAGATGACATGCGGCGAGGAGTCGAACTTCAAGTCGATGCGGGGGCAGCTCACCTTGAGGTCGCCGCGGGTGAGCGTGACGTTTCCGGTGAGGACGGCCGCGCCCCCCGAGACGTCGACCTCGAGGCGGTCGGCTTGCACCGCGAGGGCGCCATCGCCCACCTGCAGGAGCGGCGGTGGGTCGGCGAGCGAAGCACGCGGAATCGGCGCCGTGATCGCGGCGACGAGGAGTGCCAGGAGGAGCGTGCGGCGCATCTCGCCGTTCAATCTACTCCATGTGCGACCGCGAGCTATCCGAGCGCCTTGGAGAAGGCGGCGAGCTCGCCGACCAGACCCGAAGCACGCTGCGGTGGCGAAGGCGCCGCGGCCGCCGATGTGAGGTGCTCGACGAGCGAATCGACGGCGCTCCGTGCGAGCGGGGAGAGCGACGCGGTGTCGGCGGTCGAGGCGGCGTAAGCGCGGGTCGACGTGCGCGCGATCGGGGCGAGCTCGGCAGGTGGAATCCCAGTACCGTCGGCCGCGCCCGCCAGCGCGTGGGCGAGGGGCCGCGCGAGGTGCGCGAGCGCGCGATCGACGCGGTAGCGCGCGAGCGAGGCGTCCGCCGCGAGGGAATCGGGATCGCGTCCGGCGACGACGAGCGCGAGCTCCGCGCGCCACGTCGCGGCGCTCTGTTCGAGCCCCTCGGCGATGCGTGCGGCGATGTCGTTCGCGTCGCGGTCGATCCGTGCCGCCGCGTGTGTGATTGCTTCGCTGCGCTCGCGCCTTCTTGTGTCACGCGCGCGCTCCTCGTCGGCTTCGCGTGCGGCCGCGTGCCCCATCGCGCCCACGATCGCCAGCGCACGTCGCCGCAGCGCCCTCTCCTTGAGGTCCTCGCTGCGTGTGATCAGCTCACGCTCGAGGAGCGCTTCGATCGCGGACCAGCCCGAGTCCGCCAGCGCCTTGGCGTCCCCGAGCTTCCCCGCGAGCGCGAGACGCGCGCTGAATGCCAGCGGAGAAGCCCACGATTCGAGCCCTGCCTCCGCGAGCCCCGCTCGCACTGACTCGAGCACCCGCGCGCGGTCCGCCTCGCCGAGGCGATCCACCTTGTTCACGAGGACCTGCACGGGAAGGCGCGCCGTGCGCGCCTCGTCGAGCACTTCGCGTTCGCTCTTCTTCATCGGCTGCCCCGCGTCCAGGAGCCAGATTGCGGCGTCGGCCTCCTCGAAAGCGCGACGTGCGGCCTCGGTGTGACGCGCGTCGGGAGCATTGAAGCCGGGCGTGTCGAGGATCTCCACCCGCGTCAGCGAAGCGATCGGCAAGAGGATCTCGACGCGCCGCACCTTGCTCGTGTCGATCGCCTTGAGCACGCCCCGCAGGTCGCCGACCGGCACGATGCGCTCCGAGGGCTCCTCGTTCGACTGAAAGAAGATGCGCGCTATCGGATCCGGCGCGTAGCGGAGGTGGTGCAGGGTCGCCGTCGTCGGCAAGACGCCCATCGGCGCTATCTCCTGTCCGACGAGCGCGTTGATGAACGTGCTCTTGCCCGCATTGAACTCGCCGACGACGGCGACCCGAAGCGGCCGGCGGCGCTCGGCCGAGAGCGAGGCGAGGCGCGCGCTCGCGTCGAGATCGTGGAGCGCGCGGGCGACGTGCTCGAAGCGCGCGAGTGCCAAGTCCCAGCTCGCGCGCCCCGCCTCTGGGAACCACGCACGCGCCACCGTTGCACGAAGGTCGCCCGCCCATGCGAGGGCTCGCGCCGACGAGAGTGTGGTCAGCGGCTCGAGCAACGCGCCGCTTTCGGCATCGTCGAGCGCGAGCGCGGCGAGCGTGCGCGCGTCGCGAAGCGACGGGTCGCCGTCGGCCTCGAGGGCCTTCACGGCGACGGCGAGTGAGGTTGCGTCGCGGTCGTCCATGGCGGCGTCGAGCAGCGGACGGGCGGCCCCGGGCTCCCCCGTGCGCACGGCGTCGACCAGCGCGGCGCGCGCTTCGTCGCGTCGTCCTTCCGCTCTCGCGAACGCTGCGCGCCACCGCGCCAGCCCCGATTCTCCGCGCGCTTCCACAACGCCACGCACGCGCGCTCGTGCCGGTTCGTCGCACTCGATCCAGCCAAGCGCAGACGAGAGCGCCTCGCTCGCCCCTTTCTCGTCCACGATGGTCGCCCGAAGCAGCGGCGCGAAGGCCTCGGCGCTCGCCGCGATCGCCCTCGCGCGTCCGAGCGCGAGGTTCGCACGCCCGTCGCTCGGTGCGATGGGTACGTGTGCGAGCTCCTCGGCTGCCCCGCTGCCGTCGCCTCGCGCGAGCTTCACTTCTGCACGTCGGAGCGCCAGCTCGCCCGTGCGCGCGCCGCTCACGTCGACCACACGCTCGAGCCACAGACTCGCGCGCTCGGGCTCGCCGTCGGACAGATCCATGTCCGCGAGCGCGATCAGCGCCTCGACGCGCTCCTCGCTCCCCGGCTCGGCGACGGCGAGCGCGCGTACGAATGCGTCTCGCGCGTCCGCTCGCGAAGCGTCCCTTCCGTCGCGTCGGATCCGCGCGCGCGCCAGGCGCACCCAAACATCCGCACGCGAGGGGGCGCGCACCACGAGCTCCTCGAGGGCGGCCGCGTGCTCCCCGTCGAGGCCCCCCATCTCGCAAGCGTCGGCCAGAAGCGCCAGCCCGACAGGTGACCCGGGGACGCGCGCGAGGATCTCGTGCGCGTCCACTCGCGCCCGCGAAGCATCGCCCATGGCGAGCGCGTCCTCGCCGTCGCGGAGGAGCGCGTCGGCGCCGCCGAGCACGACCTCGACGCGCCCGACCCAACGACCGACCGTATCCGCGAGTCGCACGGCGCCCATGCTAGCGTTTCGTCGATGTTCGCGGCGGTTCTCCTGTTGACGGCGCAGGTCGCTGGCGCTGCATGGTCCGGCGCGCGTCCGGCGGAGTGTGCGTCGCGGGAGACGCAGGCGGCGGCGAACGTCTGGGAGCGCGCAAAGTCGCCCGCGCTTCGCAGGTACTGCGACCTGCTCGCGAGCGGGGCCGCGAAGCTCGCGGCGGGGACGGGCCTCGAAGAGGCGCGCGAGGCGCTCGCGATCGGCGAAGAGGCGGCGACGCTGCTGCCGGATCGCGCGGCGCCGTGCGTTCTGCGCGGGCGCGCGTTGGCCCGGCTGGGGCGCTGGAGCGAGGCGACCGAAGCGCTCCATCTCGCGAAGACGCGCGATGAGCACGCGCTCGACGACCCTGCGGCGTTGTTCGCGTGGGGGCGGGCGCTCGGCCGCGCGGGGAGGGCGGCGGAAGCGGAGGCGACGTTTCGTGCGCTCCTTCCGAGGACGGGGAGCTTGCCCCTGCGCGATCGCGGGGCTGCGGAGCTGGAGGCGGCCTTGCTCGCCCTCGCGCGCGGCCCCGATGGGCTCGATGCCGCCATCGCAGCCCTGCGTGAAGCCCGACGAGACGCCCAGGACGCGATGCAAGCGATGGCTGCGATGACGCTCGGTCTCGCGCTCGATCGCGCCGACGAGCGTGACGAGGCCCGGCTCGCCTTGGCAGCGGCGGCTCACGCCGATCCGCGCGCAGTCCTCTCCGACGGTCGCGTGCAGTCGCTCCTCACCGACGTCGGCGCCCTCCAGGAGGCGGACGCGCTCGCGGCGATCCTGCTCGAATCGAGCGATGCGGAGGGGGCACGAGACGCTTGGAGCCGCTACCTGGCGGGTCCCGGTGGAAAGGGTCCGTGGGCGGCCCATGCGCGCGCGCACCAGATGCGACGCGCTGGAGGCGCGCGATGAGGTCCGCACGCGTGGCCGGCTTGGGGGCGGTGGCTCTTCTCACGATCGTGGCCGCGTCGCGAGCGCACGCCGACACGCCGCCGAACCGCTGGGACGCGATCGCGAACTCGGCGCTGGCCGATCGCTTCGCGCTCCACGTGCGCGTCCGGGAGATCATGACCAGCGCGGCGATCGCCGAGCGTGCGAACGATTTCGCCATCGCCGTGGGGCTGCGGAACCGGGCGCGGATGTTCCTCGAGGAAGGACACGCCGAGACGAGCCCCGACGTCGTGCTCCGCTTCGACCTCGGCGAGGTCTGTTACGAGCTCGAGGACAACGCCTGCGCGAAGGAGGTCCTCGAGCGGGCGCTCCAGCTGGCCCCCGATCACCCCGCGGCGCTGAGCGCCTACTCGATCCTCGCGAACGCCCACGCCAAGCTCGACGAGTCGGAAGACGAGCGCCGCGTGTATGCGCGCTACCTCCCGCGAATCACGGACGACGAGTCGCGCGCCATCGCCCTGCTCAACCTCTCGGAAGCCGACATGCACCTCGGAGAGCTGGACGACGCCGTTGCCGGCTATCGCGAGACGATCGACGCGGCGGCGGAGCTCCCGAACGCCATCGAGCTGGAGCAGAAGACGGGGCTCCTCGCGCGTTGGGGGCTCGCGGTCGCGCTCGATCGATCCGGCGACGTCGCCGGCGGCGCGAAGGAGGCGAAGCTCGTCCTGCAGCTCGACACCGACATGCGAGAGATTCGCAGCGGGCCGAACGTCTTCTTCGCTCCCGAGCGCGAGCGCTTCTGGTACGTGGCGCTCGGGTTCACCGAGTATGCCAAGGAGGCGCCCGACGCGAAGACGTCGGCGCTCCTGTGGCACCGCGCAGAAGGGTGCTGGAAGGAGTACGTCGCGGACGTCCGCGCCAAGACGGCCCCGGATCGCTGGGTCGACCTGGCGCGCGCGCGACTGGAGAAGGCGCACGCTGCGCGGCTCGCGGCCGAGCGTCGCGTGAATGGCCGCGTCACCTACCCGCAGTACGACTGCGCCCGCTGACCGGAACGGGTCAGGCGAGCGCCGCGCGAACCTCTTCGGTCGTCTTGAGGCCCATCTTCGGCGAGCTGACGAGGCAAGCGATCGTCCCCATGTGCTGGTTCCGGTACATCTTGTCGTGCGCGTCGGGCACGTGCGCGAAGTCGAACGTCTCGGTGAGGACCGGTTTGACCTTCCCCTGATGCACGAGCTCGTTGGCCCGGGTGCACTCCTCCGCGTTCGCGAAGTGAGAGCCGATGATCGACTTCTGGCGCATCCAGAGGTGGCGCACGTCGAAGGTCAGGTTGAAGCCGGTCGTCGCGCCGCAAATCACGATGCGCGACATGCGGTTGGCCAGGAACACGCTGGTGGGAAACGTCTCTTGCCCCACGTGCTCGAAGACGACGTCGGGCCCCTTCTTCTCGCCGAGCATCTCCCAGATGCGCTTGCCCATCTTCTTGGTCGCCTCGTTTCGCGCGGCCGTTTGCTCGGGGGTCTCGTTCAGCTGATACGCGAGGCCGGGGTATTCGTTGCGATACAGGATGTGATCGCACCCGACGCTCTTGGCGAGCTCCCCCTTCGACGGCGAGGACACGACTCCGATGGACGTCGCGCCGAGGAGCTTCGTGATCTGCACGGCGAAGATGCCGAGACCGCCGCTCGCGCCCCAGATCAGCACGACCTCCCCGGGGCGTACCCGCGCGCGATCGACGAGCATGCGATACGCGGTGAAGTAAACGAGGCCGTAGCTGGCCGCGACCTCCCACGACAGGTCCTTCGGCTTCTTCAGGAGCTGCTGCGCCTGCACGAGGGTGAACTGCGCGAAGCTTCCGTACGGGGTCTCGTAGCCCCAGATCTTCTGGTGCTCGCACGCCATCGGGTCGAAGCCATTGCAGGCGGCGCACTGCCCACACGTCATGTTGCAATGGAGCACGACCTCGTCGCCGACCTTCCAGCGCGTCACTCCCGGGCCTAGCTTCCACACGACGCCGCTCGCGTCGCTGCCGGCGATGTGAAAGTCCTTCTTCGTGACATCGAGCATGGACACCGGCTTGCCGAGGCCGGCCCAGATGCCGTTGTAGTTCACGCCTGCGGCCATCACGAGCACGAGGACCTCGCCGGGGCCAGGCTCCGGCGTTTCCATCTTCTCGCGCTGGAACGACTTCATCGGCTCGCCGAGTCGCTCCTTCCGAATGACCCAAGCATCCATCTCCTTCGGCACCTCACCGAGCGCGGGGAGTGACAAAGGGGCGGATAATGCGGCGGTGCTGAGTGCGGCGACGGTCATGGAGCTCCTTCCCGAACGGGGCCGGGTACGTTCCTATCATTTCGCGGTGGCGCGGATGACGCAATGCGATACTCGATCCCCATGAGTCGAGACCGACCGTGGATCATGCGGACGTACTCGGGCCACTCCACGCCCGAGGCCTCGAACGCGCTCTATAGGCGCAACCTGGCCAAAGGTCAGACCGGGCTCAGCGTCGCCTTCGACCTCCCCACCCAGACCGGATACGACCCCGACCACCCGCTCGCTTCGGGCGAAGTGGGGAAGGTCGGCGTGCCGGTCGCGCACCTCGGGGACATGCGCGCCCTGTTCGACGGGATCCCGATCGAGAAAATGAACACCTCGATGACGATCAACGCGACGGCGCCGTGGCTGCTCGCGCTCTACGTCGCGCTCGCCGGCGAACGGGGGATCGACACGAAGCAGCTCAGCGGAACGACTCAGAACGACATCCTGAAGGAATACCTGTCGCGAGGGACGTTCATCTTCCCGCCCAACCACTCGCTCCGGCTGACCAGCGACGTCATCGCGTACGCGGTCGAAGAGATTCCGGACTGGAACCCGATCAACATCTGCAGCTACCACCTGCAGGAGGCCGGCGCGACGACCGTTCAAGAGCTGGCTTACGCCCTCACGACGGCGATCTGCGTGCTCGACACCGTGAAGACGCGCCTCGGTGAGCGCGCTGCCGAAGCGATGCCCCGCGTGGTCGGCAGGCTCTCGTTCTTCGTGAACGCGGGGGTCCGCTTCCTCGAGGAGATGTGCAAACTGCGCGCGTTCGTCGATCTGTGGGATCGACTCACGCGCGAGCGCTACGGCGTGACGGACGAGAAGCTCCGGCGGTTTCGGTACGGCGTGCAGGTCAACTCGCTCGGTTTGACCGCGGCGCAGCCGGAGAACAACGTCGTGCGCATCGTCCTGGAGATGCTTGCGGTCGTCCTGTCGAAGAAGGCGCGCGCGCGTGCGGTGCAGCTGCCGGCGTGGAACGAGGCGCTCGGGCTGCCGCGGGCCTGGGACCAGCAGTGGAGTCTGCGGACGCAGCAGATCGTGGCGTTCGAGACCGACGTGCTCGACTACGAAGACATCTTCGACGGAAGCCCGGTCATCGAGGCGAAGGTCAACGGGCTCATGGCCGAGGCTTGGCGCGAGGTCGAGAGCGTGCTCGCGACGGGCGGGCCGCTCGCGGCCGTCGAGAGTGGGTACATCAAGGAGCGCCTGGTGGCGTCGAACGCCGAGCGGCTCGGCCGCATCGAGCGCGGCGAGCAGATCGTGGTGGGCGTGAACAAGTTCACCGAGACGGAGCCCTCGCCGCTGACGTCGGGGGGCATCGACGCAATCCTCACGGTCGACCCGAAGGTCGAGCGCGCGGCCATCGACCGACTGAAGGCGTGGAAGGCCGGACGCGACGGCAAGAGCGTCGAGAAGGCGCTGGCGGACCTCGTGCGTGCGGCGAAGGACGGGGCGAACGTGATGCCCGCGTCGATCGCCGCAGCGCGCGCGGGGGTGACGACGGGGGAGTGGGGAGCGGCTCTCCGCGAGGTCTTTGGCGAGTATCGCGCGCCGACCGGCGTCGGCGGAGTCGGCTCTGCCGGAGCGAGCGCGGGCGACGCTCGCGAGGACATAGCGGTCATCCGCAGCGACGTCCGCGCGCTAGGCGGTGAGCTGGGGCGTGCCGCGAAGATCCTCGTCGGCAAACCTGGGCTCGACGGGCACTCGAACGGCGCCGAGCAGATCGCGCTCAAGGCTCGCGACGTGGGTTTCGAGGTCGTCTACGAGGGGATTCGCGTGACGCCGGCGCAGATCGTGGCGAGCGCGATCGAGGAAGGGGTGCACCTCGTCGGGCTATCGATCCTGAGCGGGTCCCACCTGGAGCTCGTGCCGGCGATCCTCGACGGGCTGCGGGCGGCAGGGGCAGGTGACCTGCCCGTCGTCGTGGGGGGGATCATCCCCGACGCCGATGCGGTGCGGCTCAAGGCGGCGGGCGTCGCGCGCGTGTACACGCCGAAAGACTTCGAGCTGAACGCGATCATGCGCGACCTGGTCGCCGTCATCCGAGACCGGCACGCCGCAACGGCGCAACGGGATGGACGCGCGTAGCCTCGCATCACGCGTCATCGCGCGCGACCGCGCGGCGATCGCCGAAGCGCTCAACCTCACCGAGGACCGGCGCTCGTCCGCGCGTGCACCGCTCGCCGAGCTCCTCTCTGCGCTGCGCGCCTCGGGCGCGATCGACCGCGCACATCGCGTGGGGATCACCGGCCCGCCCGGCGTCGGCAAGAGCACGCTCGTCTCGGCCCTCGTTCGCGCCGTTCGCGCGGGAGCTTCACCGCGCACGATCGGCGTTCTCGCCGTGGACCCGTCGAGCATTCGCTCCGGGGGCGCGCTGCTCGGTGATCGCGCACGCATCGCGCCCGACCCGAGCGACGCCGGCGTGTTCGTACGCTCGCTCGCGACCGCGGGGGAGCTCGGCGGGATCGCGCGGAGCGTTCCTGCCGGGGTGCTCGTGCTGTCGGCGGCGTTCGACGTGACGCTCGTCGAGACCGTCGGCGTAGGGCAGACGGAGACGGACGTGGGGTACGTGACCGACGACGTCGCGTTCGTCGTGCAGCCAGGCTCGGGCGATGCGCTGCAGTTCCTGAAGGCGGGCATCATGGAGCTGCCCGACGTGCTCGTCGTCAACAAGGCGGACCAGGGGGCGCTGGCGCAAAGGGCCATGGCCGATCTCAGGGCCGCGCTCACGTCGTTGAATCGCGCGGGGATCGGCGAGCGCGCAGGGATCCCGATCCTGGCGACCAGCGCGCTCGATGGTACTGGCGTGAACGAGCTCTGGGCCGCGCTCGTCGCTCGTCGCGCGGCGCTCGAAACGAGCGGAGAGCTCGCCGCTCGTCGGCGTGCGGGGACGGTCGCCTGGGGCGTCCGCGCGTTCGTGCGAAGGCATGGGGACGCGGGGGTCGAACGAGTCGGCGGGGAAGATGCGCTCCGCCGCGCGATCGAGACGCGCGTGGACGCGGGGGGAGAGATTCCCTCCATCGTCGACGCCGTCTGAGCTCACGGCGCGGCGACGCGTTCCTCGGCCGCTGGTGCGACCGCCGCCGGGTGCCTTCCGTGCACGCCGTTCGTCGAACGCTTTGCCGACGCACGCGCGACCGAGCTCGACGCGAGGAGCTGCGCGTCGAGCTCCACGTCATCCGGCGCCGGCCGTCGGCGATGGTACGAGCCGTCGGGGGCCATCTCGTAGATGCGGCAGTTGTCGAGGGACAGCGGCGCCAAACACTCGTTGCGGATCTGCTCACGGAGCGCATCGCTCTCTACGGGGAAGAGCACCTCGACGCGCCGATCGAGGTTGCGCGGCATCCAGTCGGCCGACGAAAGGAAGACCGTCTCGCTCTCGGGCGTCTCTCCCTGCACGCCGAACACGAACACGCGCTCGTGCTCCAAGAAGCGCCCGATGACCGAGAGCACGCGGATGTTCTCCGAGACCCCCGGCACCCCGGGGCGCACGCAGCACACGCCACGCACGACGAGATCGATCGGCACACCGGCCTGCGAGGCGCGGTAGAGCGCCTGCCCCACCTCCTGATCCACGAGCGCGTTCACCTTCGCGAAGATTCGCGTCGGGCGCTTCGCCTTCGCGCGCGCCGTCTGCTCCTCGATCTTCTCGAGGATCGTTCGCCGGAGCGAGACGGGCGCCACCGCGAGCTTCCGGTAGCTCGATGTCCGCGCGAAGCCCGAGAGCATGTTGAAGAGCTCGGAGGCGTCCTCGCCGATCGCCTCGTCGGTCGTGAACCAGCCGAAGTCGGTGTAGAGCTTCGCCGTCGACGCGTTGTAGTTCCCGGTCGACAGGTGCACGTAGCGCCGCAACGTCGCCCCTTCGCGCCGCACGACGAGGAGCACCTTGGCGTGCGTCTTCAACCCCGCGGCTCCGTAGAAGACGTGCGCGCCCGCTCGCTCGAGCGCGCGGGCCCAGCCGATGTTGTTTTCTTCGTCGAAGCGAGCCTTCAGCTCGATCGAGACGGCGACCTGCTTGCCCCCCTCGGCCGCGCGGATGAGCGCCCGCACCGCGTCGGAGTTCGAGCCGGCGCGGTACAGGGTCATCTTGATGGCGAGCACGGCGGGGTCCTCGGCTGCGGCGCGAAGGAAGTCGAGCACCGGCGTGAAGGGGTCGTACGGGTGATGCACGAGGACGTCGCCAGCGGCGATCGCGGCGAACGGTTGCTCGCCCCACCGCGCGAGCCTGCGCGGGAGGATGGGCTTGTCGTGCAGGTCGGGGCGTGGTCGGGCGGCGACCGACATCAGCCCGGAGAGGCCCAGGGTGCCTTCGGAGACGTAGACGTCGTCCTCGTCGATCTGCAGCTTCTCGAGGAGGAGACTCCGTACGCGCGGGGGGACGTCGGGCCCGAGCTCCAGTCGCACGGCGGCGCCGAACCGGCGGCGCTGGATCTCGCGGTCGACGACGGCGAGCAGGTCGCCCGCTTCGTCCTCGAGGATGTCGATGTCCATGTCGCGCGTCACGCGGAACGGATAGGCGCCGACGAGCGTTACGCCCTGAAACAGATCGGCGAGGTTCGCCGCGATGAGCTCTTCGAGTGGCAAAAGGTCGACGCTCCCGTCGTCGTTCGCCCCGATCTCGACGAACCGCGGGAGCGTCTCGGGGACCTTCACTCGCGCGAAGCGACGTACGCCCGACGTGGGATCCTCGGCCTCGACGGCCAGCGAGAGAGAGAGGTTCGAGAGGAAAGGGAAGGGGTGCACGGGGTCGACGGCAAGCGGCGTGAGGAGCGGGAAGACCCCCTCCCGGAAGTACGCGCGCGCGCGGGCTCGCTTCTCGGGGTCGAGGTCATCCCAGCTTCTCAGCCGGATCCCGGCCGTCGATAGGGCGGAGGTGAGCTGGGCAACGAGACCGGAAGCGGTGCCGACGAGTCGCTCCACGACCTCGCGGATGCGCGCCAGCTGCTCACGCGGCGAAGCGCCGTCGGGGCCGGGGACGACGGCGGTGGACTCGAGTTGCTCGTGCAGGCCCGACACGCGGATCATGAAAAACTCGTCGAGGTTCGAGCCGAAGATCGCGAGGAACTTCACCCGCTCGAGCAGTGGCCAGCTCGGGTCGCCTGCCTGATCGAGAACGCGCTCGTTGAACGCCAGCCACGACAGCTCGCGGTTGATCCAGAGGGCGCGGTCATCGAGGTCGATCTCGTTCATCGGTCCGTGGTCTCGCGGGAATGCGACATCTGGGCGACGGTCTGCGCACACGCGCGCGAACACTTCGCCGTGACGGGCTCCTCACGGGATCGTCACGCGCGCGACGGCGTCTCGGGGGTACGAGCGACGCGCACGAAGGGTGGACTGCGGCTCCGCGCTACGCGAGAGGTCGCGCTTGAACGACAGGAGAGCGAATGGCCGCCATGACATCGATCGCTACGTCGGGGACCTCGGAAGGGGCCGTGCAGTCTCACGTCTCGGCGAAGCTCGCTCGCGGGCCCGGACGGGCCGGGATGCTCGGGTTCCTGGTCGTGCTCGTGATCGGGCTCGTCTACGCCGCGTCGCAACTCATTCGCGACCTCGCCGTCGTCCACTCGGCGTCGGTCTTTCCGTACGTCGTGCTCGGCATCGCCCTCCTGATCGCGCTCGGCTTCGAGTTCGTGAACGGCTTCCACGACACGGCGAACGCCGTAGCGACCGTCATCTACACGCACTCCCTCGACCCGCACATCGCCGTCGTCTGGTCTGGTGTCTGGAACTTCATCGGCGTCCTCGTCTCCACGGGCACCGTCGCCTTCGGGATCGTGTCTCTCCTCCCCGTCGAGCTCATCCTCCAGGTCGGCAGCGGCGCCGGGTTCGCGATGGTCTTCGCCCTCCTCGCCGCCGCCATCATCTGGAACCTCGGAACGTGGTGGCTCGGGCTCCCTTCGTCGAGCTCGCACACGCTCATCGGTTCGATCATCGGCGTCGGGATCGCGAACCAGCTCCTGGCGCCCCGGACCGGCACCAGCGGCGTCGATTGGGCGCAGGCCGCACACGTCGGCAAGTCGCTGCTGATCTCGCCGCTCGTCGGATTCGCATCGGCGGCGCTGCTGCTGCTCCTCATGAAGAAGGTCATTCCGAACAAGAAGCTCTACGAAGCCCCGGAGGGGGACGCGCCGCCGCCGTTCTGGATCCGCGCCTTGCTCGTCCTGACGTGCACAGGCGTGAGCTTCGCGCACGGCTCGAACGACGGGCAGAAGGGGATGGGGCTCATCATGCTGATCCTCATCGGCACGGTCCCGACGGCGTATGCGCTCAATCACGCGGTCTCTTCGCAGAGGTCGATCGACTTCGTCGCGGTCTCGGCGCAGGCGTCGGACGTGCTTGCGCGTTACGCGCCGGACGCTCCAGTCAGCGATCCCCGGGAGGAGATCACGCGCTACGTGCGGACGCGCGAGATCGCACCGGCCACGATCCCGGCGCTCCGCTCCGTGATGAAGGACGTCGCTACCGAGGTCTTCAACTACAAGGAGCTCAAGAGCATCCCGCCGGAGCGGACCCGCAACGTCCGCAACGACATGTACTTGATCAGCGAAGTGCTCCGTCTGGCCGACAAGTCGGGGACGCCGAAGCTGACCGAGACGGACGCGGCGATCGTGAAGAACTACAAGAAGCACATCGACGAGGCGACGAAGTTCATCCCGTCGTGGGTGAAGGTCGCCGTGGCGATCGCGCTCGGACTCGGGACGATGGTGGGCTGGAAGCGGATCGTCGTGACGGTCGGCGAGAAGATCGGCAAAGACCATCTCACGTACGCGCAGGGGGCCGCGGCCGAGATCACGGCGATGGTGACGATCGGTGCCGCCGACGCCTTCGGTCTGCCGGTGAGCACGACGCACGTTCTCTCTTCGGGCGTTGCGGGCACGATGGCAGCCAATCGAACGGGGCTCCAGATGGCGACCGTTCGCAACCTCGCCCTCGCGTGGGTGCTCACGCTCCCGGTATCGATCCTGCTGTCGGGGCTCCTCTTCTGGGCGTTCAGAAGCTTCGGGTGACATGTTGCGGTGCAACAAAATGATTTGACAGAGGCCACGTGCGGCCGTAGTTCCTCTTCGTCGGCAGGTTGCTGCGTCGCAATATGACGCCGGTCGACCGGATGGGAGGACGTTCCGTCATGAGCATCGCGGGCATCGGTCTGGCGGTTCCGGGCAGCAGCGGACAGCTTCACGGCAAACGCGCGCTCGTGACGGGGGGCGCATCGGGCATCGGGCTCGCCATCGGGCGGGAGTTCGCATCGCTCGGGGCCGAGGTGGTCCTCAGCGACATCTCGGACGACGCGCTGTTCGCCGCGTGTCGCACGGTTCCGGGGGCCAAGGGGGTCGTCGCCGATCTCTCCAAGAGCGAGTCCGCTCGCGCGCTCGCCGCGCAGGCTGGCCCCATCGACATCCTGGTGAACAACGCCGGGCTTCAGCACGTCAGCCCCGTCGACGAGTTCGACGAGGCGATGTGGGAGAAGCTCCTGTCGGTGATGCTCTCGTCGCCGTTCGTCCTGATTCGCGCGCTGATTCCGGGCATGTACGGGCGGGGGTGGGGGCGCATCCTCAACATCGGCTCGGTCCACAGCCTCGTCGCGTCCCCGTACAAATCGGCATACGTGTCGGCGAAGCACGGGCTCGTGGGCCTCACCAAGACCGTCGCTCTCGAGGCCGCCGCGCGGTCGGCGGGGGGCGTGACCGTGAACGCCATTTGCCCGTCGTACGTCCGCACGCCGCTGGTCGAGAAGCAGATCGCCGACCAGGCGCGCGTTCACGGCGTGCCGGTGGCCGAGGTGCTCGACCGTATCCTTCTCACGCAGAACGCGGTCAAGCGCCTCATCGAGCCGGAGGAGGTCGCGAAGTACGCGGCTTTCCTGTGCCGGGATGAGGCGTGGTCGATCACGGGCGCCGCGCTCACGATGGACGCCGGCTGGCTCGCCCACTAGGAGGCGCGGTCCTCCGGAGGGTGCACGTTCATGCTCCCGAGGATCGCTCACGATCCTCCCGGGGATGAACGTTCATCCTCCGGAGGGTCGCGCGCGTTCTGGTTCGTGGCCGCGGGCGCGGTGGCTCGCGACTGCGCGCGACTAGAGCAAACGTCGATCGGACGGAACGACTCTTCCCCCCGCGACCCTCACCCCCAAGCGTTTCCCACGACGCCCACGCGCCCCCTCTCCCACAAGGG
>Ga0302320_10003986_pt1 | contig 33736 bp, 25 predicted proteins | sample Bog_T0_3_FD_202130 | JGI IMG/M metagenome (GOLD analysis project Ga0302320, IMG submission 202130) | Peat permafrost microbial communities from Stordalen Mire near Abisko, Sweden - Bog_T0_3 | ecosystem: Environmental > Terrestrial > Soil > Wetlands > Peat | place: Sweden: Abisko, Stordalen Mire... | reverse complement strand
AGGAGTGAACTTCCACGTATCGTCGACAAACGCAGCTTCCACATTGCGCTGATACTGCGCGTTGGCAATCGCTACCGCAACGGTCGGCGTATAGATATCGCCCAACAGAAATTCTGAGAACGCGTCGCCGCCCGTCACCGCGCCCGCGGCATTCACGCCCTGGGTCGCGTTCGGCTGGAAGGTGAATTGCCCGCGCGAGAACTGATTTCCCACCTGGTTGAAGTTCATGCGGTTGTATTCGAAGCCAAAGCGAACCGTATGTTTGCCGTGCGTCCACGACACGTTGTCGACGAACTGCAGAGTGTTGTCCTGAATCTGGTAAGGCCCGTCGCTGCTGTCGCCGAGGCCGGTGAAGCCGTCCCCGGAGTAAGTCATGCTCGGGACTCCCCAAGTCACTGGCGCGCCCGCCGACAGGCCCGGAATACCCAGCCCGGTCACTGAATCCGTGACGAAAGCCGACAACGTGCCGATCGAGTTATAGATCCGCGAATAACCGTAGCGGGCTTCGTTCACCAGGGTCGGCGTGATGGTGCGCGTGTTCGTCCCGAGATACTGTTCGTAGCCTGTGACGATCTTGCTGCCTGTAATGCTCAGGCCCGTGCTCTCCTGATTTTCGCTGCCCCAGCTATAACGTCCCGACCACTGCGACTTGGCCGATTCAACCCAATCCATGCGCAGGGTAAACCCATCCCGGTTGACGGGAGAGGAGTTCAACTGCACATAGTTGTTCGACAGGCCCGGCAGGATCGCGGGCACGTAATACTTCAACAGCTTTTGCGAAATCGGATCCAGGCGGCTGCTGGGAATGGTGTTGTTGGCGAACGGAGTCCGTGTTGCCGCGGTGGCGCCGGTGGCCGGGTCGTAGATGGTGTTCAGACCGGTTTCATTACCCGTGAACATGGCGGCCTGGGGTACCGAATACGTCCCCTGGCTGTTCTGCCGTTGCACCTTCCACTCGTCGTTAGCCATGAAGAACAGTTTGTTTTTGCCATTGAAGAGTTTGGGAATGCGCACCGGCCCGTCGATTTCGAAACCGTAATCGTTCCACTTGAACGGCGACTTGTTGGGGTGAACCGTGGTGAACGCGTAGGGGATTGCGTCGAAGACGTCGTTGCGCACGAAGTCGAATAAGGAGCCGTGATATTGGTTGCCGCCGGATTTTGTCAGCACGTTGATCTGCGTCGCTTCGTGCCCGAACTCGGCCGGATAGATGCCGGTCTGTACCTTGAACTCCTGGATGGCGTCGATCGACGGCAGAGCTACGTAAGTATTGAAGTCCGGGTCCGTATTGTTCACGCCATCGAGCGTGAAATAGTCGAACATAATGCGTTGGCCGGCAGCCGAGATGGACTGGTTGGCGCGGTCGCCGCCTTCGCGCGAACCGGCCTGCCCCGATGACGGCGAGAGCGTGTTGACGTTCGCTGCGAGGGAGACCAAGCCCAGATAGTTACGTCCGTTGAGCGGCAGTTCTACCACCGCCTGATTTTCGATAACGGTTCCCACCGATGCATTCTCAGCCTGCAGCAAATCCGCCTGCGCCGATACTTCGACCGATTCCGAAACCTGGCCGACTACCAGAGAAACATCGAGGCGCACCGTCTGCTGCACCTGGACTTCGACGTTGTTGCTGCTGGCGGCTTTGAAACCCATGTGCTCGGTTTTGACATTGTAGAAACCGGGCGCCACCGATGGGAACGTGTAGTCGCCCGCGGCTGTGGTGTCGGTTGTGCGCACGCCATTGGTGGCAACGTTGGTGAGTGTGATGGTGGCGCTGGGCACACCGGCGCCGCTGGCATCCGATACCCGTCCGGTGATCTCACCGAACGTCTGACCGAAAGCGGGAATGGCGCACAGAGCCAGCAGCGCAACAAGCGCTGATCTTGATATATTCATGATTTTTTGTAAGTACCCCGTAATCTAGCTGGGGTGAGTATATACCCAAATCAGGTGGCTCAACCAAAAAAAAATTGCAAAAAAATACAGGAAGGTCAAGAAGCAGATAGAAAAATGCGGTACGGTTCAGCTTCGGCGGCGGGTTTCCACCACCGCGCGAATCACCGGGATCAAAGAGGTTCTTTCCCCCGCCCGCTCCGTCATGGGACGGTTAGCAAGCTCGTGATTCAGGCTCTGCACGAACTGTTCGATCTGCTCCTGCATGGCTTCCATCTTGGCGCGCATGTTGAGAATAATCTCTACGCCTGCCAGGTTCACGCCCAGATCGCGCGTCAGATGCAGAATCACCTCAAGGCGTTCCAGATCGTCGTCGGTGTAGAGCCGCGTGTTGCCGTCGCTGCGGCTGGGCTTGAGCAGGCCCTCGCGTTCATAGAGACGCAGCGTTTGCGGATGCACGCCATACTGCTCCGCCACCGAAGAAATCATGTAGGCCGCTTTGGATTTTTCACGCATCCGGCTGGTCCTCCCACAGATCTTTGCGCGGATCTTCCGGATACAAGTCCGTCAGCTGCCGCAGCACTTCCTTGGTCCGCTCATTGCGCGTATCCGGCATCTGCAGCGTCACCTGCACGATCTGATCGCCGCGCGTGCCTTTGCGCGTATTCATGACGCCGCGTTCGCGCAAACGGAACTTCTGGTCGTTCTGCGTGCCGGGCGGAATCTTCAGCAGCGTTTTGCCGTCGATGGTCGGCACCTCAATCTTGGCGCCCAACCCCGCTTCGGGCACCGTCACCGGAACCTTCAGATGAATATCGTCGCCTTCCCGCGTGAACAGCGGATGCTCCTGCACGTGCGTGGTGATGTAGAGATCGCCCGGGGGCGCTCCCATGGTCCCCGCGTTGCCCTTGCCCGCCACGCGCAAACGAGATCCGTTCTGCGCGCCCGCCGGGATCCGTACGTCCACCGATTCGGTATGCGCGATGCGCCCGTCGCCGTGACAATACGGGCATGCATTTTTCAGCCGGCCCTTGCCGTTACAACGCGGACAGGTGAGATTGAACTTCATGTTGCCCGCCATCTGCGACACGCTGCCGGTGCCGTTGCATTGCGGACAAGCCACCGAACCGGATTCATTACCGCCCGTTCCATGGCAATGCGGACATTGCTCGTAGCGGGTAATTTCGATCTTGGTCTGCGTGCCCTTGATGGCCTGCCAGAAAGTGATGTTCAGGCCGTATTCCAGATCGGCGCCCTTCTCCGGCTCGGGCTCCCCCGCGGCGCCACCCTCCCCGCCGCGAAAGAACTGGCTGAAAATGTCCTTGAATCCCGAACCGCCGGCGCCCGTAGCCGTCCTGCGGCTCTCGTTCTCCTGCTGTGCTTTCGTGAAGATATCCGAAAAATCGAAGCCGCCGAAATCCATGTTCGGATGCCGCGCGCCGCCGGGACCGCCCGCACCCGCGCCCGGAAAGCCGTTCTCCGAATAAAAACCCACCTGGTCGTACATCTGGCGCTTTTTCGCATCGCTCAGCACGTCGTAGGCTTCCTGCACATTCTTGAAGCGGTCTTCCGACGCCTTATCGCCCGGATTCAGGTCCGGATGATATTTGCGCGCGAGTTTCCGGTACGCCTTCCGGATCTCGTCGTCCGAAGCGTTCTTTTCGACGCTCAGCGTCTCGTAATAATCGTGTTTAGGTGCTGACGGCATAAATGTGGTGCAGGGCAGGCGTGTTTCCGCCTGCCCATTTAAATGTGGGACAGGCGCTTCCGCCTGTCCATTCTTCTCTTACTTACTTCTTGTCATCCACGTCGACAAACTCGGCGTCCACCACGTCTTCTTTCGGCTTGCCGCCGCCCGCCCCATCCTGAGGCGGAGGCGCGCCCTGCGGACCCTGTCCCGACGGCTGCGACGACGCTTTATACATCGCCTCGGCCAGCTTGTGGCTCGCCTGCGTCAGCCGATCCGTAGCCGCGTTCAGCTTGTCCGGATCGCCCTCGTTGATGCCCTTCCTGACATCCTCGAGGCACGTCTCGATATTCTTCGCGTCCGCGTCGCTGATCTTGTCGCGATGCTCTTTGAGCGTCTTCTCGACGTTATAAACCATCGCGTCGGCACGATTGCGCGCTTCGATATGCTCCTTCGCCTTGCGGTCGTCGGCGGAATGCGCTTCGGCATCCTTCGCCATCTTGTCCACCTCGTCCTTCGAAAGGCCCGAGGAAGAAGTGATGGTGATCTTCTGCTCGTTGTTGGTCGACTTGTCCTTTGCCGCCACGTTCAGGATGCCGTTGGCGTCGATATCGAAGGTTACTTCCACCTGCGGAATGCCGCGCGCGGCGGGCGGAATCCCCACCAGCTGGAACACGCCCAGCAGGCGGTTGTCCTTGGCCATGGCGCGCTCGCCCTGGAAGACCTTGATCTCGACCGACGTTTGATTATCGGCCGCCGTGGAGAACACCTCGCTCTTTCTCGTCGGAATCGTGGTGTTGCGGTCGATCAGCTTGGTGAAAACTCCGCCCAGCGTCTCGATACCCAGCGACAGCGGGGTTACGTCGAGCAGCAGTACGTCTTTCACTTCGCCACCCAAAACGCCGCCCTGCACGGCCGCACCTACCGCCACCACTTCATCCGGATTCACGGTCTTGTTCGGCTCTTTGTTGAAGAGCTGCTGCACGATCGCCTGGATGCGCGGAATGCGCGTCGAACCGCCCACCAGCACCACTTCGTCGATCTTGTCGGGCGTTACGCCGGCGTCCGTCAGCGCTTGTTTGCACGGACCCACCGAGCGCTGGAAAATGTCTTCGCACATCTGTTCGAAGCGCGACCGCGTCAACTTCATCAAAAGGTGCTTGGGACCGGTCGCATCCGCCGTCACGAAGGGCAGATTGATTTCCGTCTCGAGCAGCGTCGAAAGCTCCATCTTGGCCTTCTCCGACGCTTCCTTAAGCCGCTGCAGCGCCATCTGATCCTTAGAAAGATCGATGCCCTGTTCTTTCTTGAACTCGGTTACGATCCAGTCCATCACCCGCTGATCGATGTTGTCGCCGCCCAGATGCGTATCGCCGTTGGTGGATTTCACTTCCACCACGCCGTCGCCCACTTCGAGGATCGAAATATCGAACGTGCCGCCGCCGAAATCGTAGACCGCGATGGTTTCGTTCTTCTTCTTATCCAGACCATAAGCCAGCGCCGCCGCCGTCGGCTCGTTGATGATGCGCTTGACGTCCAGACCGGCGATTTTGCCAGCGTCTTTGGTGGCCTGCCGCTGCGCGTCGTTGAAGTAGGCGGGAACCGTGATTACGGCCTCGGTGACCTTCTGGCCCAGATAGGCCTCGGCCGCTTCTTTCAGCTTGGTCAGCACCATGGCGGAGATCTCCGGCGGCGAATAACGCTTGCCGAGGATGTCAACCCGAACGTCGCCATTCTCGCCCCGCACAACCTTGTACGGAACCATCTTCTGCTCTTCGGTAACTTCGTCGGCGCGCCGGCCCATGAACCGCTTGATCGAGAAAATCGTATTCTCCGGATTCGTAATCGATTGACGCTTGGCCACTTGCCCTACCAGCCGCTCGCCGGACTTGGTAAACGCCACCACCGACGGCGTCGTACGCGCGCCTTCCTGATTCGCAATGACCGTCGGCTGGCCACCTTCCATGACCGCAACTACCGAATTCGTAGTGCCGAGGTCGATACCAATAATTTTGCCCATGTCCTTTTCTGAGGACCTCCTTTAGGAAACTTTTGAGTGCGGAAGCGCCCGCATGATTTAGCTCAACCCAATTATGAAATATGAGTGAGACGTTGTCAAGTGTGCGACAGGCACTATTGCCTGTCGGTCTCTTTTAACGGATCCACCTTATATTTAGGCTTTCGCTCCGCCTTGGGAACAATGACGACCCCAGCCTTGACGCGCCCCACCCGCTCCCTCGCAATCGCCCGCACTTCCTTCGAAGCGCTGAAAACCTGTTTCTTCCGCTTAGCCATAATTGTGGAACAGGCGCTTCCGCCTGTTCATCCTCAGGAAACCAGAGCCTCGGTCACTCGCAAAGCCAGCTGATCGAACGTCACAACTTCGTACAACGACGAATCCGACATGATCTTAGCCACCAAAGCCGTATGCATGGCATGCCCAGCTCGTTCCGCAATCACATGCCCCAGCAAAGGGCGCCCGATCAACGCCAGATCCCCGATCAGATCCAGTGCCTTATGCCGGCAGCACTCGTCCGCAAACCGCAGCCCCTCCGGATTCAAAACCCCGTCATCGGTAAAGCACACGGCATTGCTGAGCGAGGCGCCGCGAATCAACCCCATTTCCCGCAATTGATCCAGTTCGCGGTCGAAACCGAATGTGCGCGCCGGGGAAAGCTCCTCCGCATAGCGCTCGGGCGTCACCTCCATCTCGATCGATTGCCTGCCGATGGGCTGCGGGAAATCGATATCGCAGGTCAGCCGGAATGAATCGTGCGGGATGATCGAAATCCGTTTCCGGCCATCCTCCACCGTCACCGGCCGCCGGATCCTCAGATAGCGCCGCTTGCGCCGCAACTGGCGTAACCCCGCCGTGCGCAGCATCTCTACGAACGGCTTACCGCTGCCATCCAGGATCGGCACCTCGAGGTTGTCCACTTCGATCGCCACGTTGTCGATGCCGAAGCTGTAAAGCGTGCTCAGCAAATGCTCGGTGGTCTGGATCAGCACGCCCTGGCGCATCAGGCTGGTGGCATAGCTCACCCGTGCCACATGCTTCCAGCTGGCCGAAATGGGGAAATTCTCCAGATCGGGCCGGCGAAAAACGATGCCCGACCCTGCCGGCGCGGGTAACATCCGTAACTTCACCGGAACGCCGCTGTGCAAGCCCACGCCGCTCACTTCCACCGAGCGCTGAATCGTCGTCTCAAAACGCAAAGATACACTCCATCCCAACTACGTCTAACATCCTAGCTACTATTTTGATGCCCGTCTGTAAATATTTGATACCGAAAGAGTAAGCGAATGCCCGGTGTATCGAAAGCGCTACAATGTGCCGCATGACAGCCTCACTTCCGGTTTCGGCCTGCGGAACGGACGGTGGCCCATTGACGCAGTTGCCGACCCGATCCGCTATGATGGGCCGCAGTGCAAGCTCCGCGCCTCTTCCTGATCGATACCTACGGATTCATCTTTCGCGCCTACCATGCGCGTGCCCGCACCGGCGCGCCGCCCATGCGCACCACGGCTGGCCTATCCACCGAAGCCGTCTTTATTTTCAATAACATGCTGCGGAAGCTTTCCCGAACTTTCGAGCCGAAGTACATGGCCGCCATCTTCGAAAGCATCGGCAAAACTCATCGCGAAACCGAATATGCGGAATATAAGGCTAATCGCGCCGAAATGCCGGCCGATCTCGCCGAGCAGATCCCGTATGTCTGCCGTCTGATCGAAGCCCTCCGCATCCCCATGATTCAGTACGCCGGATTTGAGGCCGACGACGTAATCGGCACCCTCAGCCGGCAGGCCGCCGAAGGGGGTTGCGAAGTGGTGATTGTTTCGAGCGATAAAGACATGCTGCAACTTGTCACAGACCGCGTCTCCATGCTCAATCCGGCCAAGGACGACACCTGGTACGATCCCGCCAAAGTAAAGGAGTTCATGGGAGTCGAACCCGGCCAGGTGGCTGACCTGCTGGCGCTGAGAGGCGATGCCATCGATAATATCCCCGGCGCTCCCGGCATCGGCGACAAAGGCGCCAAAGATCTGATCGGCCAGTTTGGCTCCGTCGAAGCCGCCCTGGACCGCGCCGCCGAGGTTTCGAAGAGGATGTACCGCGAGAGTCTGCAGAATAACCGCGACCGCATCCTCCTCAGCAAGAAGCTCGCGACCATCGACTGCTACGTTCCGGTTCCTTTCGAGCTGGAATCCCTGCGCACCCGTGAGGCCGATGCCGAACTGCTCAAGCCCCTCTATAAGGAGCTTGAGTTCTTCACCCACCTCAAGGAACTGGGACCTTCCGAAGACTCCCGTACGCGCGACTTCGCCGTCCTCGAACACGCGACCGCGGTGCGCGGCTATGTCGACGGAGCCTCCGGTCGGCCGCTGGCCATCAGCTTTGCGCCCGAGCTTGCCGATGAATTTGGTCTCGCGTGCCGGGCCGGCGAAGCGCGCAGCCTCCCCGCTTCGCGTGTGGGGGAATTGCGGGGGGTGCTCGAAGACGCGGCGATTCCGAAAGCCGCCGCCGATCTGAAAAACCTGACCCTGCATCTTTTGAAGCGCGGAATCCAGACGGCCGGCTTCGCCGACGATATTGCGCTCTACGCCTTCCTGCTCGATGCCGACCCCGGCGGCTGCTCGCTTGAGACCATGGTCGAGCGCCGCCTGGACCTGCGCGTGGGTCCCCGGGCCGATGAGCGCGCCCTCTATATTTATGAACTGAACGATCGCCTCCGCCCCGAAATCGACCGCCGGGGACTGCGCCGGCTATACGAAGACATCGAACTGCCTCTGACCCAGGTGCTCGCTCGCATGGAACACACCGGCATCCGCGTCGATGCCATGGAGTTGGCGCGGCTCTCGGCCCTCATGGACACCGAAATATCGAGACTGGTGCTCGAAATCCACGCGCTGGCCGGGCACGAATTTAATATTTCCTCGCCCCAGCAACTGGGGCGCGTGCTCTTCGAAGAGATGGGCCTGCCCGCCCCAGTGCGCTATGGCAAGGGCAAAACCATCTCAACCGCTGCCGATATCCTCGAAGCCCTCGCGCCGGAATTTCCCATTGTCCGCAAGGTGCTTGACTATCGCCAGTTGACCAAGCTGAAGGGCACCTACGTGGATGCCCTGCCGGCGCTGATCGATCCAGCCACTGGCCGTCTGCACACCAGTTTCAACCAGATGGGAGCGGCCACGGGGCGGCTTTCCTCGTCGAATCCCAATCTGCAGAACATTCCCATCAAAACCGAACTGGGCCGCGAGATCCGCGCCGCCTTCGTGCCGCGCGAGGGGTGGAACCTCGTGGTAGCCGATTATTCCCAGATCGAACTGCGTCTGCTGGCTCACATGTCGGAAGACCCGGTACTCGTCGATGCCTTCCGCAACGGCGAGGACATTCATACCCGGACCGCCGCCGAGGTGATGAACGTTCCGCCCATGCTGGTGAGCAAGGAAGCGCGCAACAACGCCAAGGCGGTGAATTTCGGGATTGTCTACGGCATCAGCTCTTTTGGTTTGGCTGCCAATCTGGGGATATCGCGCAAGGAGGCGGATCTTTACATCCGCAACTACTTCGACCGTTACTCCGGAGTCAAGAGGTTTATCGACGAAACCATTGCGCGGACAAGTGAAACCGGGGTTGCCCGAACCCTATTCGGCCGCGAGCGGGCAATTCCGGACATGAACAGCCGCAACCCCAATGCCCGTGGATTCGCCGAACGCACCGCCGTCAATTCGCCCATTCAGGGCACCGCTGCCGATCTGATCAAGCTGGCGATGGTGCGTATAGACAAAGCGCTGGCAGGCCGGCAGAGCAAGATGCTGCTGCAGGTTCACGATGAACTGGTGCTCGAATCCCCCCCGGAAGAAACCGAGGCGGTCGCCCATTTGGTGAAACAGGAGATGGAGGGGGTTGCGGAACTGACGGTACCCCTTGTAGTGGAAACAGGAACGGGAAAAAACTGGCGGGACGCGAAGTAGTGAGTGTAGCCAAAAGCAACGGGGCCGGATGGAATCCGGCCCCGAAACGAAAAGGCGTAAGAACGAATCGCGCAACAGCTACTTACTATTGCTTCAGGCGCTTCCGGAAAAACCCAAGCCCGACCAAGGCGGATCCGAGCAGGAGCATTGAGGCCGGCTCGGGGGTGCCTGAATTAATCGTGTAAGAGTAGTCAATCTCAGCCGCGAGATTGCCAGTCGAAATCACTGTCCCGCCGACGCTTCCGCCACCACCGATGGAAACCAGTCCATATGTACCACCGGCCAGCGTGAAGGTGCTGGTCCCGACGTAACTCAAATAGTCAGCAAGATTTTTTTGAGCACCGGTTACCCCATCAACTCCCGTCCCTGCAACACCGCCGAAGCTCCCGTCGGTGATGTTGCTGTCCGTAATGCCGGTGAACGTAACCGAACTACAGGTCATCGATGGTGTATTTGGCGCACAAGCAGGATCTGCGTCGCCGCCCAGGCTGATCAAACCGGCGGACGGTACGCCAATTCCGGCGGAGTTATCGAACAAGGTAAGGGTTTCGCCGTTATAGATGTCGCCCGCCGATAAGCTATTCGTCATGTGGCCGTTCGGCCCTGTCGGATTAGTGTTGTCGACAACGTTCGAGGTAGCGGTCGCTTCAAAATTTGTCTGGGCATTCGTCCCGGCGTTAGTCAGCGTCACGGTCGACACGTTTTCCACGACGTAAAAATAAAGAGTTGCGCCCGTGAGCGTGTACATCCCGCCGTCGTTGTTGAACTCCGGCAAAGTCAGCGTGTAGTTAAAATCGGTGTTCGGATTTTGTCCGCCGATCGGATACGTGGTTGTAAAACCCTCAATGTTCGTTGCGCTGGCCAAGCCCGACGCCACAAGAGCACCCGCGCCCAACATCATTATTCTCCGAAAAGCACTGTTCATGTTCGTTTTGCCCTTTCAGTTCCCCCCGAAGGCGTCTACCACCTCCTGCCTAGCATGGGGACTTCATAGGAATACTAACAGGACGCACTCCCCCTGGCAAGAGCTTTCCGCGAGAAAACGCCTTTTCCGCTGGCTTGAAAGTACCAGTACGCACCATTAAACAGCAAGAGCGGCCCCGTCAACGGGCCGCTCTTTATAAGCCATTGATTAAAAAGAGGTTTAAACACTGAAAGAACTGCCGCAGCCGCAAGTCGATTTGACTTGGGGGTTGCTGAATTTAAACCCTGAGCCTTCAAGAGATTCCACATAATCGACCTCGGCGCCGTCGAGGTACAACAGGCTGGCTTGATCCACGAAAACCTTCAGGCCATCGTAATTATAGGTCTTGTCGAGCATGTTCGGTGCGTTTTCGAACGCCATGGAATAGCTGAACCCGGAACAGCCTCCGCCCACCACCGCAATGCGCAGTCCTGTCGGCTTGGGTTCCTGGGTGTCGAGAATCTCTTTAACTTTCGAAATCGCGGTCTCTGTCAGGTTGACCATGTGAATCTCCTTGTTAATACTGCCGTTGAGTTAACCATTATACAGGACGCACCGCCTGGCCTCAAAGATTCATCGTGTTCGCGGGCTGCAGCGGGCCCGCCCCGTTTAGCGATACGGACGTCCGGGACTGGCATCCGATCTGCTATCTTCATCTTGCGCATGAAGTGCATGCGCTTTCGGTGAAACCGTCGGATCGCGAAGCACGTCGGAACGGGTGTATGGAAACACTGAGCGGCGCTCTTCCACTCCCGGTATTCGGCAAAAGATCCGTTTTCAGGACCAGAGTGGATTACGAGAACACTCCAGAAGGCGCGCTGGTGCGCCGCGCTCAAGCAGGCGATGAAACCGCGTTCCGTGAAATCGTGGAGCGCTACCAATCGAAGGTTTTCTCGATCATCCACGGTATCGTCCGGCAGCGCAACGATGTGGAAGACATCGCTCAACAGGTTTTCGCCAAAGTTTATTTCTCCATCCGCAATTTCGACTTCCGCAGTTCTCTGATCACCTGGATCTATAAAATCACCGTTAACGAGTGTTTCGACTATCTCCGTAAGAAGAAGGTACGGAAGCTCGTCTACGAGAGCGACATGAGCGAGGATGAAGTGCGTCGGGTGGAGAACAGCGAGCCGGCGCTCGATCGCGGGGCTCGGACGGACTCTTCTTTGGCGCGGCGGGATTATATTGTAAAGTTGCTGGGCCGCGTGTCGGACGAAGAGAAGCGGCTTCTGCTTCTCAAGGAAGTGGAGGGATATTCGGTGGAAGAGTTGTCCTCTATGCTGAAGATGAACGAGAACACAATAAAGGTTAAATTGTTCCGGGCCCGCCAGAAACTGGTGAAGGCCTCTCAGCGTCTGGACAAAGCTCCTTCCGTGAAGTAGTCTGAATTCGCTGCAGCAGGCTGAATTCGCGTTTGGCTGGTTTGCATTTGAACAGTGAGGGCTGTTCGTGGTTTTGGACAGAAATCGATATGCACGACATTCTAGTGGACGAACTTGAAAGGCACTTGAGCGGGAGTGCGTCGCAGGCGTTCTACGACCACCTCAATGCGTGTGCCGAGTGCCGGGATCGGGTGGCTGAAATGGGCGAAGTCTCGCGCCTGATTGGTGAATTGAAGCCCGCCGTCGAAACCGCCCCCGGGCCTTCGCTGGGCTTCTACAATCGGGTCGCCATGCGCATTGTCGAGGATCAGCGCAAAGAGGCCTGGGGCCTGTTCTCGCCGGGAGCGGCATTTTTCCGCAGGGTCGCGTTCGCGTCCCTGCTGTTGCTGGCAGGGCTCGGGAGTTTTCTGGTGACGCGGGAGTCTTCCGCCGGGGGCGTCGACGCCGCCACCATAATGGCCCAGCACGATGTGAACAGCGTGCACAGTGAAAGCTCCGACCGGGATCGTCTCCTGGTCACCCTGGCGAGTTACGGACAATAGAACGGCGGCAATCAGGCATGTCTTCCGTTACTCTGCCTCGCCCCGCTGAACGCGTTGCCATCGTTTCTCTCCTCCTGGTTTTTCTCTGCGGAGGCGTGCTGGGCGCCGTGGTGATGAGTTACTGGGTTCACCCGGGCCTGCACGGCTCTTCCCCGCCAGCGGACGGCTTTCCGATGAATACCAAAGAATTCAAGGATCAGCTCGATCTTACGGACGATCAGGCTCGCCAACTTACCGCCATACTCGACGATTTTTCGCATTACTATGACCATCTTCTGGCTGACGGCAACAGCCGCGTCATGCAGATACTCAACTCCGATCAGAAGCTGAAGTATGCGCAAATGATCCGAGCCCACAAAAAGTAGAGTTCGCTTCCGCAAACATGCGGTAGACTGAGAAATCTCAAGGAATCACTCCCGTTTGAAAACCTTCCCCTTAGTGGTGGTTGCGATTATGTACGCGGTGGCCGTGGGATGCGGCAAGTCCGGCCGAGAGCAGTCGGGGCCCCAGGCGACGGCCGCGGAGCCCCCGCATGGTCTGCCTGCGACGCCGCCACGTAAGTCGGAGTCCCGCCATCTGGCGCCCGGCATCATCAGCGTAAGGATGCTGGGGCCACTCGACTCCGCGACGCCCAACCCGACCCCGGTGCGGGCATCGATTGCAGAGGATGTTATGGGTGCGGATTCGCGTCTCGCAATTCCCGCGGAGTCGGGCGCCCTCGTGGTTCCGATTGTCTCCGGAAAGAACGGGGATGTTTCCGGAATCGGTCTTGCTCTTTGGTCAGTGGACGTGGACGGCCATCAATACCGTCTTGTTGGAGAGGACAGGAATCCGGCGGTGGCGTTCGTGTCCGTAAACTCAATGAAGAACCCGGCGGTCAAGACCACCCATATCTCGGGAGGCGACGTTGTGGATTTTAAGCTCCTGAAACCGGCGGAGTTGCGCTAGCGGAACCCTAAACAATCATCACGGTTTCCTTGTGATTTGTGCGAAAATGCTCATACTATAACCATGCGTTTAGCCCTGTCTGCCCTGCTGCCTGCATTCCTGATTGCTCTCGCCGCATGCTCGACTCCCAAGCCCGCCCGCGAAGTTAAGACCTTCTCCGCCGGCGAGAAGGCCTTTGTCGACCGCCTGACCTACAACGTTATCGACGCGGAAACTGAACCCCACCTGGGCGACGAAGCCAGCCCACGTACCCCGGAACACCGGTTTTATCTGGTGCAGGTGAGCGTTTCCAACAGCGGAAACTCCGAGGCGACCATCCCCAGCCTGGCGCTGGTGGACGATTCCGGCAAGCAGTATCCCGAACTCACCGACGGCACCGGCGTGCAGCAATGGCTGGGTGTGGTGCGCAAGGTGGGCAGCGGGCAAACTGAGCAGGGATATGCCGCGTTTGACGCACCGGCGGGCCACTACAAGCTGAAACTCACGGACGATACGAGCGACAGCGACGTCTATTTGGACATTCCTCTCAACTTCGTGCATGAGCACTCGGAGGGGGCGGCCCCGGCTGGAGCAGCTGAAAGCGACGCGCCGGACATCCTGAAGAGCGCTCCGGCCGGAAAGAAGTAGATTCGGCCGAAAAGAAGTAGAATTGGGAGGTGACGCGGTCTTTCGCCGGTATCCTCTTTATAGCGCTTTCAGTGTTGCTCGTGCAGGGCCAGGAGCCTAAGCCCGGTGCCGGCTTCCGGGTCGTCAGCCCGGTCGTTTCTCAGTTCGAGGATGGCGCCCCTCTCGCCGGTGGGCAGAAGCTGATCGCGGGCGAGACGCTCTTCTTCCGTTTCGGGGTGGCGAATTTCAAGACGTCGGCAACGGGGAAGGTGCAGATCACGGGCCACGCGCAGGCCTTCGATCCCCGCGGCACGGCTATCGCGGCGCAGGATGAAGTTGCTATCGGAACCACGCTGGGCCAGGAGGATAAAGACTGGAAGCCGGTGTTGCATTCGCAGTTCCAGGTTCCGGCCATTGCTCCGCCGGGGATCTACCATATCAAATTCGAGGCGATTGATGAGCAGACTCATCAGACCGCTTCCGGCGAAACGACGTTTGCGGTGGAAGGACGGGATGTGCGGCCCAACCCCACGCTGACCATCCGCGAACTCGGCTTCTATCGCGGGCCGGACGACGCGGCGCCTCTGAGAGTTGCCGCTTATCGCCCCAGCGATATGGTCTGGGTGCGCTTCGACGTGACCGGCTACAAGTATGGCGAGCAGAACGCCATCGATGTAGCTTACGACGTGGCCGTGGCCAACAGCGAAGGCAAGGAGCTGTTCGCCCAGCAGGATGCGGCGGTCGAGAAGAGCCAGGCTTTCTACCCGCAGCCTTGGGTGCCGGGGATTTTCAGTCTGACGCTGCAGTCCGATATGACTAAGGGCGCCTACTCGGTGACGATCACGGCGCGCGATGGGTTTGGGAATCAGACCGTGACGCAGAAGGCGCAGTTCAAGGTCGAGTAGCCCACATTCCTAAGAGATGGACAGGCTCGACCAATGGCGAAGACGACCAGAGGACCTTACCCAGGATAAGTTCGTCTTTGCGTCTGCGTACCGGGTCAAGCCTATCCCACATTAAGGCGCAGGAACCGGCCGGTGTGGGAGTCGGCGATCTGCGCAATGGCCTCCGGCGGACCCTCCCCGACCACGCGGCCGCCCCGTTCGCCGCCCTCCGGTCCCATATCGATGATCCAGTCGGCCGCCCGGATGACGTCGAGGTTATGCTCGATGACCAGCAGCGAACCGCCGCTGTCGATCAATCTTTCGAAAGCTGCCAGCAGCTTGTTGATGTCGTCGAAATGCAGGCCCGTGGTTGGTTCGTCACAGATAAACAAGGTGCCTTCGTTAGTGACTTGCACCAGATGGGCCGCCAGTTTGACGCGCTGGGCTTCGCCGCCCGAGAGCGTGGTGGCCGATTGCCCCAGCCGCAGATATCCGAGGCCAACTTCATCGAGCAGCCTTAGGCGCGTGACCAGCCTTGGGGTGTCATGGAAGAAGCCGATCGCCTCGCGCACGGTCAACTGCAGCACTTCGTGGATGTTCAGACCTTTGTATTTGATATCGAGGATGGAGCTCTTGAAACGCGTTCCCTTGCACTCTTCGCACACCAGTTCCACGTCGGCGAGGAACTGCATCTCGACCGTCACGGTGCCATCGCCCTGGCAGGTTTCGCAGCGCCCGCCGGGCACGTTGAACGAGAAATGCCCTGCTGAGTAACCGCGCTTCTCCGCTTCGCGGGTGGCTGAAAACAGACCGCGGATATTATCGAACGCCTTGATGTAAGTGACCGGATTCGAGCGCGGCGTGCGGCCGATCGGAGTCTGATCGATCATCACCACTTCGCGCACGGCTTCGGCGCCTTCCATCCGCGTGCAGGTCATGCGCGGAGCGTCGTTGTCGTTATCATTATCGCCATCGCCGTCGACCGCCTCTTCCTGGTTCTTTGCCCGTGCCTGGAGCGACTTATAAACCACATCGTGCACCAGCGTGGACTTGCCCGATCCCGACACTCCGGTCACCACGGTCATCATGCGCAAGGGAATCGTCACGTTCACGCCTTTGAGGTTGTGAACATATGCGCCGTAGAACTTCAGCATCCTCTTTGGATCGGGCAGGCGGCGGTGCCTGGGCCGGGTGACGTGGGCTTCGCCGCGCAGGTAACGGCCGGTCAGCGAGCCATTGCGGTCGGCGATGAGTGCCGGATAATCGCCCTCGAAGATAATGTTCCCGCCCAGTTCGCCCGCGCCAGGACCCAGATCGATCACATGGTCGGCGGCGCGCATGACGTCGGGATCATGCTCCACCACGATGATGGTGTTGCCCAGATCGCGCAGTTCGCCAAGTATTTTGAGGAGGCGCGCGGTATCGCGAGAGTGCAATCCGATCGACGGCTCGTCGAGAACGTAGCAGGCGCCTACCAGCCGCGAGCCCAGGCAGGTGGCGAGCTGGATGCGCTGGGCTTCGCCGCCCGACAGCGTCGCCGACAGGCGGTCGAGCGTGAGGTATTCGAGACCCACATCGTTGAGGAACTTAAGGCGCTGGTGGATCTCGACCAGGATCTTGCCGGCGATCCCGGTTTCTTCGGGCGTGAGTTCCAGGGCGTCGAAAAAGGCGAAGGCTTCAGCGATATTCATGCGCGCCGCCTGGGCGATGGTCTTACCGCCGACGGTCACGTAGAGCGCCTCTTTGCGCAGACGCGAGCCGCCGCAATCGGGACAACTGGCATAGCCGCGGTAACGGCTGAGGAAGACGCGCACATGCAGCTTGTACTTCTTCGTCTCGAGGAAATTGAAGAACTGGCGGACACCGTCAACTTTCTTACCGCCTTCGAGTACCAGCTTTTGTTCGTCTTCGGTGAGATCGCGGAAGGGAACGTTGAAGCGGACGCGGCCGGCGGCCTGTTTGCGGAAATCGTCCATCCACTCTTTGCCTTTGGGCTTGGTCCATGGCTCGATGGCGCCCTGATCGAGCGAGAGTCCGCGATTGGGGACAATCAGGTCGAGGGAGAAATCGATGGTGTTGCCGAAGCCCTGGCAGCGCGGGCAGGCGCCGGCGGGACTGTTGAAGCTGAAGAGAATCGGCTCGGGCTCGCGGAATTCGATGTCGTCGTACTTGCAGATGAAGCGCTCGCTGAAGAGCAGACGCTCGCCCGTCTTCGCGTCCTCGAAGATGGCTTCGCCCGATTCGCGATAGCAGGCCTCGACGGTATCGACGATGCGCTGGTGCAGGTCGGGAGCGATGGCCAGTCGGTCGGCCAGAATCGCAACAGGCTGGTTCCAATCGATATCGAGCAGGGATTCGGGGGTGGAGAATTCGAATACCGTGCCGCGCTGCCAGAGCCGGTTGAAGCCGCGCGCGCGCAATTCGGTGAGCCGGTCTTTTGGAACTTCGCCGGCCTCGTGCTTTACGGGAAACAGGACGTAATACCGGGTGCCTTCGGGCTGCGCGAGCATGGCCTGCGCCACGTGATCGACGGTGTCCTTGATGACGCGCCGGCCACATATGGGGCAAAAGGTGCGTCCCGCGCGCGCCCACAGCAGGCGCATGAAATCGTAGACTTCGGTGGACGTGGCGACCGTGGAACGCGGGTTTCTGGTGGAGTTTTTCTGCCGGATGGCAATGCCCGGCGCGATGCCTTCGATCTCATCGACGGCGGGCTTCTCCATGCGCTCGAGAAACTGGCGCGCATAGGCGGAAAGCGATTCTACGTAGCGGCGCTGGCCTTCGGCGTAGATGGTGTCGAACGCCAGCGAGGATTTCCCGGAACCCGACACGCCGGTGATGACGGTGAGCTGGTTGTGGGGAATCGAGAGCGTCAGGTTCTTCAGGTTATGAAGGCGCGCACCTCGAACGATGATGGACTGCTGGTTCAAATGGGACGGGAAACTTCATTTTAGCAGTGCCTGGCTACCAATCTGTTAGCGCGCCAGGTCCCTGGCTTGCGTTCCTTGATGGAAGAGGATTTGCCAGCGGCCTTCGCGGAAGATCCATAGCGAGCTTCGTAATGAGATGCCATCGGGTTTGATGGCTCGGTAGGTTACGAGGGCGATTCCTTGGGTAAGGAGTTTTGCTTTGAAATCGGCGATGGAGATGTTTGGGCGGGGATTGGTTTGGAGCGCCTCTATGGTCTCGCTTCGGGTGTAGATGCGACCGGAGCTGGCGAATTCCTGGAAGTCTTCGGCGAGGAGGGTCGAGAGACTTTCGGGAGTTGGATTCAGCAGTTCAAGTTCGCGGGTCAGGAGGTGGTTTTCGATCCCTCGATTATAGAAGGGTTCGGGCACATCGGAAATCTGCCCCACCGGGTCTGGTGGGGGCGTGATAATCTGGCTGGCAGGCGCATGTTTCGGAGTCAGCAGCGTAAAACGAAGATTCTGTTTGGTTTATCCGATGTATTGCTGACTGCCGCGGCCTTTCAGTTGGCTTATTTTTGCCGCGCGTGGCTTCCCCTTAGCCACCAGTTTTATCTCGTTCCAGAAGTGAAAACCCTTTTGCTTGGCGTTAGTATCGCTACCTGGGTCGGCACCGGGTATTGGTTGAACGTCTATGGCAAGCTGGACGCCGCAGTCATTGGCGTGATCCTGCGCGATTCGTTTCGGCAGGTGGGTTACAGTTCGCTCGCCCTTGTGGTGTTCATTCTCTTCGGCACTCGCCTTGATATCAGCCGTGTATTTCTGGGGCTGTTTATTTTTCTTAGTTGGTTTCTGCTGGCGGGATTTCGTATTGCGGCGCGGAATCTGCTTCCGCTGGTTAGCCGCCGGTTCGGGGTTGAGCGCTATATCCTCATCGTCGGGCTCGGCGAGCGGGCGGATCGGCTGGCGCGAAATCTGGAACAGTACTACGACCAGGGGGTTCGGATTGTTGGGTTTCTGGCTCCCCCTCATGGAGATCGCCAGACTCCGGAGAATTATCCGGTTTTTCCTTTGGAGGACCTGCGGGCTATGCTGGCGCGGCATGTGATTGACGAGATCCATTTCGCCGTTGAATCGGATCAGCTGCCTTCGCTCGAGGAAGTATTTTTGTGGTGCGATGAGGAGGGGGTTTGCAGCCGGGTGGCGGTGGATTTTTTCCCGCATGTCAACAGCAATCTGGCTCTGGAGCGGTTGGGTGGAACTCCGCTTTTGACTTTCACGGCGGCTCCGGACGATGCGGTTTTGTTGTTTGCCAAGCGGTGTATCGATATGGCTTTGGCCAGTGTATCGATCGTGATCCTCAGTCCGGTTTTGCTGTTGGTGGCGGTTTTGGTTAAGGCGACTTCGCGCGGGCCGGTTATTTTCCGGCAGACTCGGTGTGGGTTGAATGGGCGCATGTTCACCTGTTATAAGTTCCGGTCCATGGTGGCGGATGCGGAGGCGCGCCAGCATGAGGTGGCGCATTTGACGGAGCGGCAGATTGCTACTAAGTTTCGCAACGATCCGCGATTGACTCCGGTGGGTAAGTGGCTGCGCAAGTTTTCGCTCGATGAGCTGCCTCAGTTGTTCAATGTCTTGAAGGGAAATATGTCTTTGGTGGGTCCCCGGCCGGCGATCCCAAGTGAGGTGGCGCAGTATCAAAGATGGCAGCGGCGGCGTTTGCGGATGCGGCCTGGGTTGACATGTCTTTGGGCGATTCAGGGGCGGGATCAGATTGATTTCGAATCGTGGATGCGGCTGGATTTGCAATATATCGATAACTGGTCTTTGGGTTTGGATGCGCGGATTTTGTTGATGACGATTCCTCAGGTGCTCTCGGGGCGTGGAGCGAGTTGAGGGTGGTCACGAATATTTTCGAACTGGATTTTGCTTTGATTCTGTGAGTTAGCTGCACGACGGGGCTGGTTCGGCGGCGGCGCGTTCTACTATTCGGCCGAAGGAGAACGAATGATACTTAACTGCTTAGGCCGCTTCAACGTCACTACGCCGGGTACGCCCGTCCCGCTCACCACCGATCCCACGATCACCGCTTGTAAGGTGTTCTTTCAGGTGATTCCGGGGCTTACGGGCAAGACCTACGTTGGAGTTCCATCGATGGCTAAGGGGACGCTCGCCGGTGTGGCGCGCGTGCTTTGGCCGAATTCGGCCGGGGGCTTTTCCGAAACGTTCGAGGTTGAGTCGCAGGATGGGGAGAACTCTATCCGAATCGCGGAGTATGCGATCGACGCGGACGTGGCGGGCGAAGGCTTGCTGGTTACTTACTGGACGGATTAGAGGGCCGGTAAGTGGCGGACTGGATGTCTGTTTCCCAGACTTTCACCTCCGCCACTTCCACCGGATTTTGGGCCCCGAGTTGTTCCTGCAGCTTTTCGCAGAAGTACCACGCCATGTTTTCAGCCGTCGGATTGAGCTCTGTGAAGGGCGGCAGATCGTTGATAAACACATGATCGAGGGGCTCGGAAATGGCGCGGAGGATGCGTTTGAGTTCGACGAAATCCGCCAGCATGCCGGTAGCATCGAGCTTTTCGCCGCGCAGCGTAACCTGCACGCGGTAATTATGGCCGTGGACGTTCTCGCACTTGCCCCGGTAATTGCGGAGCGCGTGTCCGGCCGCGAAAGTATGTTCCACTGAAACTTCAAACATCGAAAAACTTCTCCACGTCGTCTATGCGCATGGTGAATGCGTAATCCGGCAGGCTATCGAAAAAAACCTGGCCGTAGCGCTGCTGCGTAATTCTGTTGTCCAGCAAGGCGAGCACTCCGCGGTCCGACACAGTGCGAATGAGGCGGCCGAACCCCTGTTTGAGGGCGATGGCGGCTTGAGGAATCTGATAGTCGTAGAAAGGATTCCCCCCGGCCTCGCGCACATTGCGGATGCGGGCTTCGACCACCGGGTCGTTGGGAACCGCAAACGGCAACTTATCAATGATAACGCAGCTCAATTGATCGCCGGGGACGTCGACGCCCTGCCAGAAGGAAGAAGTGGCGAAGAGCACGCAGTTGGGGGTTTCGCGGTATTCGTCGAGGAGGGCCATGCGCGGGCCCGTCCCCTGCATGAGGACGGGATGTTCGATGGCGAAAGAGACGCGGTCGTAGATCTGGCGCATCTGCTGATAGCTGGTGAAGAGGACGAAGGCGCGGCCTCGGCTGGCCGTGAGGATGCGCACAATTTCTTCGCTGGCGGCTTTCACGTAAGCCGGGCTGGATGGGTTGGGCAGGTGATTCGGAACGTACAGGAGCGCCTGAGTCTGGTAATCGAAATGGCTGGGGACGACGAGAGTGCGGGCGTTTTCGAGGCCGAGGCGGGCCTGCACGTAGTCGAAGCCTCCGGATACGGCGAGGGTCGCGGAGGTCAGGATGGCGGCGTCGACCTTTTCCCACAGGTGCTGGCGGAGGACATTGGCGACGTCAATCGGAGTGGCTTGCAGGAAGACGCCTCCGCGGCCGCGGCGTTCGATCCAGTGGACGAAGGTGGGGTCGGCGCCTTCGATGAGGAATTGCAGGGCGTTGCGGAGTTCGTGGGCGCGGCGGAAGAGAGGGATCACTTCGACGGGTGCGTCGTGGATGAGCTTGAGGTGGCTCATGAGGAGGTCGAAGGCGGCGAGGAGGTCGGTATAGATTTCGCGATTGTCTTCGGCGAACTGTTCGCGGGCGGTGAAACTGGCGCGGCCGTCGCCGCCGGGGAGGGAGCCGAAGAAGTGGAGAGAGATTTCTTCGAGGCGGATGAGGATGCGGTCGAGCTCCGCGGAGCCGAATTTGCGGGCGCGGGAGAGGACGGAGATGTCGCGGCGAAGGTCCTGCACGCGGTATGTGCTGACGGAGAAGCCGAAGTACTGGCCGGCGATGTCTTCGATGTCGTGGGCTTCGTCGAAGATGACGGAGTTGTAGTCGGGGAGGATTTGCGCCATTTCGTCGCGGCGGACGGCGAGGTCGGCGAAGAAGAGGTGGTGGTTGACGATGATGATGTCGGCCTCGGCGGCGCGCTGGTGCATGAGGGTGATGAAGCAGCGATCGAACTGTTTGCACTTCTGGCCGGCGCAGAGTTCGGAGCGTGCGTCGATTTTGCCCCAGGCGGTGCTTTCTTCGGGCAGGGAGCGGATCTCGGCGCGATCGCCCAGTTCGGTGGTCTTTTCCCAGTTTTGAATGATTTGAAAATCGGCGACTTCTTCGAGGCCGTTGAGGACGGGGGAGTTTTCGGCTTCGTAGATTTTCTGGCGGCAGGCGTAATTACTGCGGCCTTTCATGTAGCAGACGCGCAGAGGGCGGCCGATCACCTTTTCAAGAAACGGGATGTCGCGGAAGAAGAGCTGTTCCTGCAGGGCTTTGGTGCCGGTGGAGATGACGACGCGCTTCTCGGAGAGCAGGGCAGGGACCAGGTAGGCGAGGGTCTTGCCGGTACCGGTGCCGGCTTCGACGATCAGCTTGCGTTTCTCGGCGAGGGCTTCTTCGACGGCGATGGCCATCTGGACCTGGCCGGGGCGGGATTCGAAGGCGGGGTGGGCTGAGGCGAGGGCCCCGCCGGGCAGGAAGAAGCGTTTGAGCGCGCGGCTGCCGGGCGTGGAGCTTTGCGAAGAGTGAGCCGTGACCCCCATGAGTTCAGTTGATCATATCGGCTGGCGGTTCGACTTCAGGACGCCGTCGAGGATCTGGATATCCTGGCCGGAAGCGTCGCCGGTGGAATTCTCGGGGCAGATGGGACAGGGATCGACGTGCCAGATCTGCGATGCGTATTCGCGGATGGTGCGATCGGAGGAAAATTTTCCGGCACGGGCGACGTTGAGAATAGTCTTCCGGAGCCATCCCGTGCGATCCCGATAAGCTGCGTCGACGCGGTCCTGGGTCTGAATATAGGCTCGCAGATCGGCGAGAACCATGTAGGTATCGCCCTGGGACAACAGCGCATCGACCACAGGTTTGAAGATGCCAGGCTCCATCATGCTGAAGAAATCGTGGTTGATGAGATCGAGGGCGCGCCGGATTTCGTCGTCGTGGTGGTAGATATCCCAGGGATTCCAGGAAGAACGGCGTTTTTCCACTTCCTGAGCGTTCATTCCGAAGATGAAAATATTTTCTTCTCCAACCTCTTCCATGATTTCCACGTTGGCTCCATCGAGGGTTCCGATGGTGAGCGCGCCGTTGAGTTGCAGCTTCATATTGCCGGTGCCCGAGGCCTCGGTGCCGGCCAGCGAAATCTGTTCGCTGAGATCGGCGGCCGGAATGATTTTCTCCGCCAGCGATACGCGGTAATTGGGGAGGAAGACGACCTTCAGCTTGCCGTCTGCCTGCGGGTCGCGATTGATCACTTCGGCGACCTGGTTAATGAGCTTGATAATCAGCTTGGCCATGGCATAACCGGGGGCGGCCTTGGCGCTGAGGATAAAGGTCCGGGGAAGCATATCCATTGATGGATTGCTCTTGAGGCGGCTGTATTGAACGATGATGTACAGCAGGAACATCAGCTGGCGCTTGTATTCGTGGAGCCGCTTGACTTGGACGTCGAAGAGCGAATCCGGCGAGACCGTGATGCCGAGTTCGCGGTGGATGTACTGGGCCAGCGCCTCTTTATTACGCCGCTTGGCGGTGAAGAACCGGCACTGAAAACCGGGTTGATCGGCGAGGGGTTCGAGGCCGCGGAGGCGATCGAGATCGGTGACCCAATCGGCGCCGACAGTTTCGGTAATCAGTTTCGCCAGTGCGGGATTTGCCTTCAGGAGCCAGCGCCGCGGCGTGATCCCGTTCGTTTTGTTATTGAACTTAGCGGGCCAATAGTCGGCAAAATCCTTCAGGACAGTGGTGCGCAGCAGTTCGCTGTGGAGCTTAGCGACGCCGTTGACGGAGCAGGAGCCGACGATGGCGAGATGGGCCATGCGGACGAGCTTTTCTCCATCCTCCTGAATAATGCTCATGCGGCGCACGCGATCGCGGTCGAGCAGATAGCGGGAGGAAACATCGCGCAGAAACCGGGCGTTGATTTCATAGACGATCTGCAGGGTGCGCGGCAGCAGCTTTTCCATCATGCTGACGGGCCACTTCTCGAGGGCTTCGGGCAGAATGGTGTGGTTTGTGTAGCCGGTCGCATGCGAAGTTATTTCCCACGCCTGGTCCCAGCCGACGCCTTCGCGATCCATCAACAAGCGCATCAGCTCGGGAATGACCAGGGCGGGATGCGTGTCGTTGAGCTGCATGAACACTTTGTCGGGAAATTCGTCCCAGCGATTGCCGCCCGCTCTAAAGCGGCGCAGGATATCCTGCAGCGAACAGGAAACGAAGAAATACTCCTGCTTGAGGCGGAGCTCCTTGCCGTTAAATATGTTGTCGTTGGGGTAGAGGACCTTGGTGAGGTTTTCGGCCAGAACCTTGTTGGCGACGGCATCGACGTATTCGCCGCGATTGAAATCGTCGAGGTCGAAATCGGCGGCGGCTTTGGCCGACCACAGACGGAGAGTATTGACAGTGCCTCCGCCGTAGCCGACAACCGGCAGATCGTAGGGCATGCCGACGACGTTGCGGGTATTGACCCAGCGCCATTCCTTGCCCTTCGGTCCGGCGAAGACGTCCACGCGGCCTTCGAATTGAACGGGAAACGAGTACTCGGGGCGGGCGATTTCCCAGGGGTAGCCGAGCTTGAGCCATTGGTCGGGTTGTTCGACCTGGTAGCCGTTGACAATCTTCTGATTGAAGATGCCGAAATCGTAGCGGAGTCCGTAGCCGATTGCGGGGAGGCTCAGCGTGGACATGGAGTCGAGAAAACAGGCGGCGAGACGGCCCAGGCCGCCATTACCGAGGCCGGCATCGACTTCGCGGTCGCGCAACGCCTCCCAATCGAGGCCCAGTTCGGCCATGGCGGCGCGGCAGTTTTCTTCGAGCTTGAGGTTGATGACGTTGTTGCCGAGCAGGCGGCCGATGAGGAACTCGAGAGACAGATAGTAGATGCGCTTTACGTTGCGGCTGTGATGCGTCTGCTGGGTCGAGATCCAGCGATCGATTAATCGGTCCCGTACGGTGAGGGCGAGCGCGAAATAGCGGTCGCGGTCGGTGGCGGAATAGCGATCCTTGGCGAGGGTGCGCCGCAGGTGGCACTCGAATTCCTGGCGCAGGTTATCAACCGATAACCGCGCGGGCGAAGCAGGGGCGCTGGTCAATTCAGCCGTATCAGTCCACATAGCTGGAAGATCGGCGGAAACGTTTCGCGACTTTAGGCGCCGCATGTCCCTGATACCATGAAGCGATCCCCCCTACATGCCGAACAAGCTTCCCACGATCGTGATCGTCGGCCGTCCGAACGTTGGTAAATCAACTCTTTTCAATCGAATCACGGGGCAGCGGCGGGCTATTGTGGGCGATGAGCCGGGGATCACGCGCGACCGTTTGCATGGGGCGACCAGCTATGAGGGGCGCCGGTTCGAGCTGATCGATACGGGCGGGATTGTCGTGAACGACAACGAATATATTCCCAGCCAGATTCTGAAGCAGGCGAAAGTAGCGCTTGAAACGGCGCACCACGTGGTGTTTTTGGTGGACGGGCGGAGTGAGATTACGTCGTCCGATCGCGAACTGGCGGCGATGCTGCGGAAGCTCGGTAAGCCGATTACTTTGGCTGTCAATAAAGCCGATACCGGCGCGAAAGAGAGCCTGGTCCACGATTTCTATTCGCTGGGGATTAAGGATATTTTCCCCATTTCGGCGGAGCATGGGCTGGGCATCGACGAATTTGTCAATCACATTACCGAGGGGATTCCGGAGGAGCCGCCGGAGTTGCCGGAGCGCGGCATTAAGGTCGCCATAATCGGGCGGCCCAATGCGGGGAAATCGACCTTATTGAATGCGCTGACCGGGGAGGAGCGCGCTATCGTTTCGCCGATTGCCGGGACTACGCGGGATTCGATTGACGAGACCGTCGAGCGCGATGGGACGAAGTTTATTTTCATCGACACGGCGGGGATTCGGCGCAAGGGTAAGACGAAGCTGATGGCGGAGAAGCTGAGCGTGGTGATGGCGCGGCGCAATATCCGCATGGCCGATGTGGTGGTGGTGGTGATGGATGCGAGCGAGGGAGTGCTGGGGTTGGACGCGACCATTGCGGGATACGCTCATGAAGGCGGACGGTCGGTGATTCTGTGCGTGAATAAGTGGGATTTGATTTCGACGGGCAAGAAGAAAGAGTTCGAGGAGAATGTCCGGTATCATCTGAAGTTTCTCGATTATGCTCCGGTGGTTTTTCTCTCGGCCAAGGTGGGGACGGGCGTGCATAAGCTGTTCGGGCTGATCAAGGAATGTTATGAATCGGCGACCAAGCGAGTGACTACGGGCGAGTTGAACCGGTTTGTGGAGACGCTCGATTTCGATGAGCGAAAGATCCTTTATATGACGCAGGCCAGTGTGCGTCCGCCTTCGTTTGTGCTGTTTACGGACAAGGCGGGGCCGCTTTATTTCTCGAATGAACGATATCTGACGAATCAGCTGCGCAAGCGGTTTGGATTCGTGGGGACGCCGATCGAACTGAAGATTCGAGGGCGGGCGCGGAAGAAAGATCGGCCGGCTCTCAAATAGCTTACTTCGTAACCGTCAGATTCGCCGCGGCACTGGCCACGCCGCCCACCGTCACCACCACTTTTTGCATGCCCGCCGGCACACTCGAAGGAACGGTGAAGTTAACCTGGGTGATGCCGATAGCCCATGAGGGCGTTCCAATATAAGCATAGGGCGCAGGCACGGCGACGCCGCCCACGGTAATCGAAACCGCCTGCACGGGTTTCGGCGTAACGTTAGGCGCGGGTGTGGACCCGGTCACCGCCGATGGCGAATCGACTCCCTCGCCTGTCATGTAGAGCGCGATGGTTTGGCCCACGGCAGCGGTCGGATAGCCCACCAGCCCGCCGCCGGTACTCGGATCGGTAAAGATGCCAGGCGCCGCGGCCTCCACCGCAAATTGCGTGCTGGCGCTTTGACCGTTGCAATTGACGGTCAGGGTCGCGAACGAGAGTGAATTTGGCGTTATCGTATACGGAATCTGCACATTCAACTGCCCCGGAGAAGCGTAATAAAGCGGCGCGGAGATGCCGTTAATGGTGACCGAAGCGCCGCCCAACTGAGTGGGCAGCGGAACGCTGGAAGCGCTGGCGGTGGATGTTGCCAACTGCGTACCGAAGATCGCTATGATGGCCCCGGGCGCGAAAATAGGCTGGTAGGAAGCCGCATTGGTCACGCCCTGGATCAGCAGCGAGCCGCCGGATGGAGTCACGGTCAGACTGATGGTGGCGGACACTGTGCCGTAGCTGGCGAGAATAGAAACCGAGCCGGATGTTAATTGCGACCCCTGCACGGTCAGACTGGCGGTCGAAGACAAACTTGTAGCCGGCGTCAGAGTCGCCGAACCGAGGGTCACCCCTTGCGACGTGAACGTAACTGTCCCGGTAGGTGCGCTGCCGCTCGAATTCGTCACCGTCGCGGTGAGCGTGGTGCTGCCGCTCGATTGCAGAATGGTGGTCGAACTGGCAGTCAAGCTGATTGTCGTGGTTGGACCCGACACGCTCGAAGTCGACCAGGATGTCGCAAGGTTGTAAGCGTCGACGGATCCCAGTCCCGTCGCCAGATCATAACCGGGCTCCGCGTTGTAGCCGAGCGGCGTCGGGCTGCAGCTGCTTCTGGACCTCGAAGGACAGGGATCGACGGCGTTATTGCCCGTAGTGATGTCGTGAAAGGCGCTCGGCGCCGATTGCGCCAGTTGGTACAGGCGGGGATTTATGTTGCCCAGCCCGGCACTCGCCTGCAGGCCGTTTGAAACCAGGTATTCATTGATCAGCGTCACCATCCCCGCGAAGGTGGGGGTGGCCACGGACGTTCCTCCGAAGACCTGGAGACTGCCATCCGTATAAACAAGGTAGCCATCGTGGTCGGCCGATGCCGCGAGCGAAATGTCCGGCACATCTCTCGCCCCGTCGCTCGGTACACCGGGGCCCGTTTGCCAGGAAGGTTTAAGGAAGTAGGTGCTCGCGCCGCCGCCCGACGCCGAGGGGGAGCCGTCCGCGACGCTGTCATTCCATGTGGTTTCGGGGACGTACCGCTGGAGCGACGCATTATTGGCGTTGTTCGTAGTGCTCCAGTAGGCGCTGCTGCCTTCGCTCAGTTCCGTGCCACCGGCGGCGGTGACGCCGGGCACGCTGGCGGGAGCGTCGACGCCCAGTCCGTAGACGGTGTTGGGTTGATCGCCATAGCAATCTACGGCGCCATTGTCCCCCGACGCGTTAACCCAGGTAATGCCCTCTGCGTTGGCTTGCTGAGCCATGTTCTGAAGGCTCGCCAGTTCCGCATTCCCGGTGCTCTGTTCGCAATCCCCGTAGCTCATACTCAGAACCGGCGCCGCGTCCTGGTCGATGATGTACTGCATTGAATTAAAGACATCGGTCGAATAGTAGTAAAGGATGGTTGCGTTGCGAGCCACCGCGCCCGACCACTCGAGGTCCAGATCCGCCTCCGAAAGATCGCCGCTTTTTATCAGCAGACCAGGATTCTGCGACCCCGGCACCAGGATCGTTTGCGGCACGTTGGCAGGCAGATCCGCGAATAAGCTACGGAAATTCTGGATGTCGGAGAGATTGATTTGGGTCTGCCCTGCGACGGCCACTTTCTGGCCCGAACCATTGATCCCGTTGTTATAGAGCGGCGTTATGTCGTATTCAATGGCGAAATCGTCCGGCGCGAGGCAGTAGTTGCCGCACAGATTCGCGTTGGTGTAATCGGCGCTGGGCAGTTTCACCAGTGAATGATGGGGCGGCTTCAGGCGGAAATCGTTGAGCCCGTGAATAGCGCCGACCACCGCACTGAAAGCCGTCGGCACGGAGGGCTCGGATGCGTTGGCGAAGTGGTTCTCGCCATTGACTACGTATTTGTGAATCTCCGTGTGGAACGCGCTCTCAACTGCCCGTACATTGCCGCTGAAAGCGATGGCATTGCGTCCTCGCGCCACGGATACAACACTAAGGTTCTGGCTGGTAAGCCAGGCAGTAATCTTATCGATGTCGGCCTGAGCGACGCCGAAACGCGCGGCATATTGCTCCGGCGTCAGCCAGCGATGATAATCCGCCGATCCCGGAACCTGCAACTGCACGAGGAAATTATCCAGATCCTGTTGCTGCGCCGCCGAGGGGTTGAGGACCAGCATGGCGTATTGCAGGTTGAGCGACGCATCCACGCGACCCCGATCGTTCTCGGGCCGGACCCCTCCATGAATATGACCGCTCAGAGTAACCAGATTTTGATTGTCGACGGGCCTGGAGATGCGAAGCTTTTGCGCCTCCAGGTTATTGGTGGCAAAGGCTGAAACTAAAAAAAAGATAAGGCTATACGTATAGCGACCAGGGAAACTTCCCATGAGTTTCGAGACGGGATTTTGCCGCATACGGTTTCGGCTCTTACAATTGGAACCTATGACTTTTGGTTTCCCCAAGGTGCAGCGCCTGCTGGCCAGCGTCTCCCGGCGGCAGACGCTTTGCTGTTGTGGGGCGGCGGCTTTGGTCCTGCTGGTGCGCGCCGCGCTCCTGCCCATCTGGCAGCCTCCGGTCCCGAGCATTTACGACGAATTCAGCTATCTGCTGCAGGCCGATACCTTCGCGCACGGGCGCGTCACGAATTCTTCACATTCGCTCTGGCAATTTTTTGAAAGTATCTATATTTTACAGAAACCCACCTATGCCTCGAAGTACCCACCAGGACAATCCCTGGCGATGGCAATCGGAGAGCGCGTTCTGGGCCACCCGTGGTTCGGCGTCTGGCTGAGTTGCGGAGCCATGGCCGCAGCGTTGTGCTGGGCGCTGCAGGGATTTCTGCCCCCGGCGTGGGCGCTGTTGGGCTCGGCCATCAGCCTCCAATTATGTTTTTTCAGTTACTGGATGAACAGCTATTGGGGAGGCGCCGTGGCTGCCACCGGCGGCGCGCTGGTAGTGGGGGCCTATGCGCGAATAGCAGGAAGGCGGTCGCCCGGCAGCGCATTTTACGCATGCATACTGGGGCTGGGCGTGGTGGTGCTGATGTACACGCGCCCGTTTGAAGGGTTGCTGCTGGCCGTGCCCGTACTGGCGGTATTGCTGCGCGCGGACCGAACGCCGCAGGTCTGGATGCCGATTGTGTTGATCGGCGCCGCCGGCGCAGGCTGGCTCGGCTATTACAATTACCGCGTCACCGGCAATGCCCTGCTGATGCCGTATCAGGAATATTTCAATCAATACGAAACCACCCCGCCGTTCAACGTGATGTCCCTCGCCCCCGCCAACAGCCGGACGTTTCGCCACTTCGATTTCGAATTTCTCGACAAAGGCTGGGCGCTCGAAACGTGGAACACGGCGCACAGTTGGCGATTTCCGATCAAGCGCGCTCGCGATTTATACCAAGCCATGAAGATGATTCTGGGAAGTCCGCTTTGGATCGCTCCGCTGCTGATCTTCGCGCCGCGCCTCTTGCGGTCTCGCCGAACGCGCTTACCCGCCTGGCTTGCGGTCGCGTGGGTGACCGGCGCCCTGATTACCGTGCCTTACTACCCACACTATGCCGCCCCCTTTACCGCCGTGATTCTGATCCTCGCGGTCGAGGCGTTGCGCTCCATTCGGCAGGTGGTTCCGCTCCTCGCGAGCATCATATTCGCGTATATGCTCTGGACCGATGCGTCCCAGATCTACCGGCATCGGACCCCTGACGCCTATCGTGCCGTGAACGGCCGGAAAGGCGATATCGAGCGGCGGTTAGCGGCGCAGTCTCCAGGCCAGCACGTGATTATCGTGCATTACACCGGGTCTCACAGCCCGCATGAGGAATGGATTTACAACCCTGCCGATATCGATGCCGCGCCCGTTATATGGGCGCAGGACATGGGTGACACCGAAAATCGCCGGCTGATCCGTTACTATCCGGGCCGGGCGTTCTGGAAGTTCGAGCCTGACGAATCTCCGGACAACCTGATCCCCTATGCGGCGTCCGGGGGCAATTGAGGGGCAAGGTTTAGTATTCTGAATGGTTAAAGCTGGAGGAATATATGAAAACTCTCAGGGTTGCCGGAAGCCTGTTGGTGTTGGGTATCAGCTTGATGGTGCCTACCCTGCGGGCGGGCGCTCCGCTGCAGGACGTGCAGGTGGTCACCACCGATCGCGTGGATTTCGCCGCGGGCGGAACCATTCGCATCCTCGCTGCCACCGGCGAGCTGAATATCGAGGCCTGGGACCAGCCGCAGGTGGAGATTACGGTTACGCGGTCGGCGTGGACCGCCGACACACCTGCCGCCAGGGAGAAGGTGACCAGGGAATTGAACCTGACCTCGGTGACTCACGACGTGACTCTTGAAAAGACAGGCGCGGCGGAGCTGGTGCTTGGCACCATGCACAAGCGGTCCAACAGCATCCATCTGGATTACCGGATTATGGTGCCCCGCAGTTCGCATCTGGTAATTGAACACCGGATCGGGGACGTAGTGGTAGATGGCGTGACGGGCAGCATCGACGCGCATACGCACCAAGGCGATATTATGCTCCTGCTTCCCTCGACTGGCCAGTATTCGTTCGACATGGCAACCAAAATCGGCGGCATTCATTCGGACTACCCAGGGTCCTGGCACCGAAACGATCTGACGGGCGAAAAAACTTCCCAGGATGTCCCCGCGCCGGCGTCCCGTATCCACCTGCGAGTAGGGATCGGCGGCATCGAGATTCAGAAGCTCGCCCCCGACGCGCTGACGCCGGCTACGTAAGTATTGTATCTTCAATATTTTGCGCGGGAATCCCGATTGTCGGCCCGCCAACCGGCCAACAGGGGTTGAAGCCCACGTTTCGGTGCGTGCAATTGTCGGCTAAGCCACTAGAAATGTTAAAGATAGTTAGTACTATGCCTTTTTTTGTGGGGCCGCTTTTTTTTTCTTCTTTCTTTTTGAGTCCCTGTAGTATAGTTAGGTTAATCGAACCCAGAAGTGTTCGACGCGGAGGATTTCTAAGCATGAATCGTTTTCTTGCAGCTTCGACCTTAATCCTGATTTCACTCATGACCCTGAATGCAGGGCAGATCGAGATCGGGGGACCGAGTGGTCTTACCCCGGCCTACGTAAACTCGAGTACGAATACCGGATGCACTGGTGGAACCCTTTCCTATAACCCCGGCTTTACTGCCTGTCTTAACTCGACCAATATGGCGGCCACAGCGCAGGGATCGCCAAACCCAACCGGTATCAGCGGTTCGACCACGGGAACAGGCATTACCGGCGTAGCAAATTCCGGTAATAGTGAAGCGTGGATTGACAAGGCTTTAGCCACAGGCTTATTCGAGAGTGCCTCGAACGGTGGCTATATCAACCTTGGCGGATCGTCTACAGGAGTTGCTCCAGTCACCGCTCCCAACGGAGTATCGTTCTCCATGAACAGCATCACCCAGAACGCAGGCACCTATTACGCGTCGGGCTTAGCCGATTTTGGCAACAACGGAAGCGGAGTCGCGCAGAGTGGGCTTTATACGCTTACGGTTCCTGTCGGAATTTATGATGTTTCCTCCGTGAGTACTCTGCTCAACGACTTTTGGGCGTCTAAGACCGCAACCTCGTTAGCGGGTGCGCCCGTGGCTACAGGTCAGTCTACCGCCGTGACCTTTGAGTTCAGCACAAGTTCCAACGGCTGGACGGGAACGACATCCTACGAGACTGTCTACCTGACAAATGGAACCGACATTCGCAACAGCATAAGCGCGGCAACCTGCACAAGCGCGGATCCTACTTGCGCTGACGTCGCCAACTACGCCTCGACTCTGGCTCCAAGCGATACCCTGACCGCTTACAACTCAAGTACCTTTGGCGGCATCCTCAGTGGAACCTCGAATGGAACCATCAGCGAAACCATCACTTCAGATGCCGTTCCGTCGACGTCGTTTTCGAGCGGCGTCGGTGGTGCGCTGGCGTTCTCCTACGCCGACGTGGCCACAGGCAATGTCAACGTCGACGAGCAGACTTTTAACTTTGGGTCTACGTACGCCAACGACTATCTGGTCGCAATAATCCTTGACAATCAGATGTATATGAACAGCTCCCCAGGGGCCACCGGTGGTTCCAGGGATTCTCTGGCAGCCGTTACGGTCACGCAGGCCACTCCTGAACCCTCCACGATCTTTCTTCTTTTGACCGGATTGGGTTCTATTGGCCTTGGTACTCTGCGCCGGAAGAAATCGTAACTCCAGCGTTTGCTTTGTCCCGCTACGAAGCCCGGCCCCTTGGAGGGCCGGGCTTTTGCGTTTGATGCTGGCGTTTCGGCCAGGCTTCAGCTAGCAACTGTGGCGAAGCAGGTCCCGCCACGCGTCGAACGAGACAGGTCGCGGAAACGCCTGGTAAGTTCCCACTACGCTGGGGCTTTCGTTTAGCGGTTCCCCCCTAAGTTCCAGCCACGCGTGTGCCTCGAAGCTGGTCCCGGTCTTTCGAATGCCTACCCGAAGCTGCGTGTCCACTCCGCGTCGCAGCAACAGCGCCCACAGCGTAAGGGACCGAACGAGACAGGTGTCCCCCACCCGCGCCTTCCGCCTGGCCAACCGTTGTGCCTGCAATGCCAGCGCAATCCCACGTTGAGGTTCGGCCGCAAACTCCTTGCCCGAAGATTGCGAAGAGGCCCAGCGGCGCAGAAAACCCTGGGTGCGGGAAACTCCCAGCAACTTGAAGCCCAGCAGGATTGCAGGAGGCAGCAGCAGTGCCTCAAATAGAAGCCGCCTGGCGGTTCCATCCATGCTGCGCAGAGTGCGCCACTTCCGCCAGAAGTCCGTTACCAACGGGATGCTAATCTGGGTCACTTGGGCGCGCTCACCGCGGGAAACCGAAGTTCGTCACTTCCGAATTATATCGGAGGGGCTTCCGCATGAGGTCGGTGAACCTGAGTGAAGATG